>Ga0315903_10003038_pt1 | contig 23748 bp, 39 predicted proteins | sample LakEriMetagenome_7_FD_203524 | JGI IMG/M metagenome (GOLD analysis project Ga0315903, IMG submission 203524) | Freshwater fungal communities from buoy surface, Lake Erie, Ohio, United States - Buoy 2 MA119 | ecosystem: Environmental > Aquatic > Freshwater > Lake | place: USA: Lake Erie, Ohio... | reverse complement strand
GATGAAGAGCAAAAGGTTTTTACTAGTTTGGCAAGGAACTCCAAATGGATTTGGAGAAGTGTAAGTGCAATTGCAAAAGAAGTGGGGCTTTCTAAGGAAAGAGTAGAAGAGATTTTATATAAATACTTCAGAAAAGGGATGGTTTTTCAAAATCCAAAAAACGAAGAGCAATGGGGTTATTGGGCTAATGTTCCAGAAATGCTAAATAAAAAATCTAACAAATCTGTAGGTTCCGAAGACATCCAAAAAAGATTGAACTTGGGAAATTAATGACTTCCCAAGTTCAATCTAAATTTTTAATTATTCAGTAATTGATTAAGCGTCTAAGGCTGTATCTGGACCAATTCCACCATGGTCAACATTCTTGTCATCAACCTTCTTGCCCATCTTCTGAAGGGCATCGGCAGCGACAGGCATAAAGTAACCACCGGGATAATGACTTCTGACATATCCATCGGGATATGCCCAGTTAGCGATGCCTGCTCTAGCAGTCTTTTCAGCGAGAGGCAAGTCAAGATTTTTGCTCTCGGCCCATTGTGTAAATGATTTCATAGTACCTCTTTAAATAAAATGAGCACTCGTCTTAATTGTATATAGTGACAACTTGTTAAAATATTTATATGACTTGCAATATTTGAACGAAAAATCATCAATTATAAAACAAAATTCGAAATTACATGTAAATGAAGTAGGTTGAGCCAAAAATTTATTGATTGTTTTGTTTTTCTAAGTAATGATTGATACAATTGAATCGGTTACTTTTCATTTTCAAGGAGTTTATCTATGTCTACACCACAAACGCTTCGTTTCGATGTTACAGCAAGGGTTCAAAATGGCACTACTGTTTATGAAGCAGTTGCCAGAATCCCCGGATTCCGTCCAGCAGCAGTCCAAAAGATTGAAGATGGTTGCACACAATTCCGTACTCGTTCTGCAATCACAGCTGTTTGCAACAATCGTGCAGTATCTTTGGGCATGACTCCAGCAATTAAGTATGTATCCACACCTGTTGTTGCTAGCAAGACCGCATCGGTAAAAACAACAACTCGACCAAGCGCCAAGGCACGAAAGACTAAGGTTGCTTCTACTCGTAGCTAACTATTTGGCTTACTAAAAAATTAAGGACGAGATAAAATCTCGTCCTTAATTTTTTTATATAAACTTAATATTGTTTTCTTATATGATTCTCTCTTATGCTTTCTAACAATAGTAATATTATTGTACCAATCTGATTTACTGCCCTCTAAACCCCATCTCCAATCTGGCTGATTCCCAACTAAAACATAAGCCGGAACATCAACTATTCCCGCTAAATGAATGGGGTAGCTATCGACACTAATGAATATGTCCATGTTACTTATCAAACTTGCTGTTTCATATCCATCTGCAAGTTGTTCAGATAAATTAATTATTTGATATGTTTCCATACCTTTCGCATAATCATATATTTTTTTAGATGCTGCGTACTTTCTTGCCCTTGTTTCTTTTTGGAAGCTGTAAATCTGAAATGATTCGTCTTTTAAAAATGGTTCAAAATACGACAGATAAGTAGAACGGTCTTTGTCCATAGGATGGTTTGGTGACCCAGCCCAACATACTCCAATTTTAATCTTTCTGTTCGAATTCGATTTAGAATTAATCAAAACTTTTTGCTCTGGAATTTTTTCGATGTTCAAATGATATGGCAAGCTCATAATTCCAACGACATGGGTTGATGATTCATCAAAATCATCTTTATAATTTATATTCATTTGATCGACTATTTTTGTCAACGAAGGTGGACATAGATAATAGCTATTAGGAGCTATTTTTTGAAACTCTGTAATAAAACGAAGGAACATGAGATTATCACCCATCCCTTGCTCTGGAATTATGCAAATATTTTGGGAATATGTATCTTGTTTAATTTGCAAAACAGGACGATTTAATTCCTTTATCAGTTTCTGAAGAGATTTTATTTTGAAGTACCTGTATTCATAAAATGGCCAAGCTTTTTTGTACAACTTCATTTTTGCTAAGCAGTAAAAATAATCAATATTAACATTTACTTCAAGAGGATTCAGTTGTAGAGCGATATCATAGAATTCTTTTGCTTTGCTAAGATTTCCTTCATCTGAAAAAAGAGATGCTTTGTTGAAAATATACATCCAGTTTCTGGGATCGAGTTCAACAGCACGGTCAATCAAATTTTTAGCTTGACGGTTTTTTCCTAAAACTTTAGATACGATAGCAAAATTTGCAGCTATAGCAGCGCTCGTTGGTTTTAATTCGTATGCGTACTTTGCGTAACCATAAGCCGATTCAAAGTTGTGCAACGCTTTTTCAATTAAAGCAATATTTGTATAATCTTCTGCATTTTTATTTATTTTTATATTTTGTACGCATAATTCTTTTGCTTCTTGATATTTACCAAGATTCATTTTAATCATAGCAGCATACTGTCTTGATTCAGAATCATTTCTAACAAGCAAATATTGGTTAATTAGTTTTTCTGCATTTTGAAAATCTTTGTTCATGATGCATTTTTTGATTGCCTGCATCGCCATTTTGCAGGCTGAATCTAATTCAGATTCTAAGCTCGGATTATTCTGCATGTAATTAATTTAGTTTTTATCTTGCATTCCAATGTGGTTTTTTTATAATCATCTGAAAGGAGACTAACATGCAACAGTACGCTCATCCAGATTTCAAAGAAAAAGTTGATGAAAATAAATTACGAATTTCCAATGATCTTGGAAAAAAGTGGCGTGAAAGATTTGGTGTGCAAAAAAATGACCACCTGAAATTCATGATTGGAATGATGAAGGATAGAAACAAATACCTGAATAATTTAGAAAATAAATATAAAAGTCAATTTTCTAAAGACTATAAAAAAATGTTTTATGCATATGAAATTGAAAATATTGTTATTGAACAATTTTATCATTGTGTTGCACATTGTATAAGCAAGCTCAATATTCCCGAACATCTTAGGGAAGACTTCCACACGATTGGTCTTACAAGCCTAAGATCAGCGGTGTGGAATTTTCGTACACATAAAATAAAAGCTGGTCTTTTTACTTTTTGTTTCAATGGCGTTTTCAATAGAATTTTGGGATTGAGAACAAAATATGCAAAAACCTTGAGACAAAGCAGAAAAGCTAAATTGTATTTAGAAACCGATTACTTTCAATCACAAAATGATACCCAACAACTAACTAGGATTTGTTCAGTTGATGTAGATTATGATACAAACATTCAGGAAGCAGAATGTGCTGAAATATATAAAAACTTGTTATTAAATACTCAGTTGAAAACTGATGAATTATTTTTATTACAAAATTATTTGACTAGAAATGAAGGTACTGCAAATTGGTGTCAAATGTATCGGGAAGCATTCCCTAACGAAAATGGCAAGATGATATCAAGACAAGGAGTCCATGTTAAACTTGCAATAATTAAGAAAAAACTTTGGAAAACCTATGTTTCATTGAGAAATATATCGTATATTGACCCTAGAAACAAATTCGCAGTATGAAAACAAATTTGTATATGTTCCATAAATACTTATATAAAATTGGAGGTGCCTATGGGTTGCGGTTGTGGTGGTTCAAATAAAAATTTTCAATCAAAAAGAAATGTTGTAACACCGAATACTAATTCTGCGCCTAATTTGCAGCCATCTTCTAATAGAACAGTAGTTCCAGTAAATGCACAGCGGGCAGCAGCATTAGGCATGGCAAACGCCTCGGATAATTCACAATATCTATCTCCACAAAGACTAAGGATAGAAAAAATGCGAAGAGAGGCAATTCAACAAGCTCTGAAAAAACAGTTTCTATGAAATTTTTGGGCTACTGATAAATAAATACAAGATCAATTAGGAGAATTATCATGATAAGTTATGAAAAGTGGAAAATGCTTAATGAAACTCTTGGGCCTATTAGTTTAGGCGTAAAGACCCCACATTCATTCGGTGTCAGGGGAGTAGTAGTGGGAGAAGAGCTTCCCACAGAAGATGATGTTGATTCCGAAGAATCTGATGATGATTCTCATGATGATGTTCCTTACGACAAAGAAGGAAGCGACAAATTGAATTCCATGAGTGATTCAGAACACGAAGAAATGTCTGACGAAGAAGACATGGAAGGCGAAGAAGAGTCTGACGAAGAAGACATGGAAGATGCTGAAGACGAGGAAGAGTCTGACGAAGAAGACATGGAAGATGCTGAAGACGAGGAAGAGTCTGACGAAGATGAAATGGAAGATGCTGAAGACGAGGAAGAGTCTGACGAAGAAGATATGGAAGATGCCGAAGACGAAGAAGAGTCTGACGAAGAAGATATGGAAGACGCTGAAGACGAGGAAGAGTCTGACGAAGAAGACATGGAAGATGCTGAAGACGAAGAAGAGTCTGACGAAGAAGACATGGAAGATATCGAAAATAAGTTCAAAAATATGGGAGAGTCTGCTGTTGTGAAGAAGCCAAGGTCTTTCCTTGAGAGCGTTACTGGCATGATGGCCATGGAAGAAATTTACAGACTCAACAAAAAAAAGAAATAACACCCTTATTAAATTAAAATACAAATCCCGGTTGCAAAAACAACCGGGATTTGTATTTTATATGCATGAACTCATATGAAACAGTTTGTTTTTATAATGAAATGGGATATAAAGTTATTCCTCTTTTTTTCCAAACAAAAACGCCAATATTTAAAAACTGGAATACAAAATACGACTGTGAAATAATCAAAAGTTTTTTCCAAGAACAAGAGTGCCATCTTAATTATGGATTGTTGCTCGGAGATATAATTGATATAGAAGGAGATTGTTTTGATAGCAATAAACATATCGATGAGCTTTTGAAGGATTATGAACACCCTTGTTTTCAAAGTAAAAAATCTAAACATCATTTGTTCAGATCAACGATTAAAAATTTAACAAGAATTGTTATTGATGGCGTTGAATTTAGAGGGCACAGACACCAATCTGTAATACCGCCAAGTACGCATGAAGATGGTCAAAAATATGAATGGGTAAGCAAAATATATCATTTTAACGATATACCATGGATTCCAAAACATATCGAAGAATATATTAGGAACAAAATAAGTTCTATTCAAAATGTCAAATTTAAAAATAAAGTTAAACCCAACCACACATCATTAAGATGTCCTTTGTGTGCAAAAAATATATTTATCAATAAAAACAGACTTGCAAAAGAAATGATTTTTTTAAACTCCCAAAAAATCATTTGGTCTTGCAACAAATGTAGGAATTTTGACTTCCGCAAAGAAATCAAGCATTACAAGTTCCAGTAAAAATCAACTGGATTGCATTTTTTTTCAATCTCTCTATCGAGTAAGCAGGCAATGTCTTCAGGAATAAAATTGTGTATAAAATTGTAGTATTTTTTAGCCAAGTTTATATCAACATTATTAATACATTCTTCTATCTCTTTACTATCATAGCCAAAACAAGAGTAAGCCTCTTTGGTTTTTGTTCCCATCTTATTAGGATCGAAATGCCAAAACTTTTTATAAATTTTCTCGTTCATGGCATTAAAGACAAATTCAGTCAATTGGTAGATAAGCCCTGCAATTGTAGGATTTGCTAGCCAAAATGGTGACAGAACCCTGTATTCTATACCATATTTTTTGCTTTTATAGCTGCCAGCCTTTCCAAAAGTATTTCTTCTTTTATATGAATCAACTGAATTATCAAGAAGAACGGATGGTATTCCAACAAAAAGGTCGAGCATATAAACAAACAAAGGTTTCAGAAATGGGTCTAACACCACATCGTCGCCTATACCTCCAATATGCAGATGTCCCCCAATTGTTCTCCCAGAACTTCCACGAACTTGTTTTACAGGTAGTTTATTGTAGCAAAATTTATATGCATTTAAGTCTGGCTCACAACCCATTTCATTTATGTTAGGAAAATTTGTTTCAGATGAATTAAGTTCTCCATATGCTTGTAAAGAAAGTTTATTTGGAGATATAAGCTTCTTCAATTCCAGAAACATACCGTCTAGCTCAGATAAAAATTTTTCTTTCGTATTGCATGGATTGAAATTTGCTTCTATTGCAACATTATCATAAAAAAATTTGAAGTTATTAATTTTAACAGGTTTGTTTTTATTTTTTTTGATGACTCTATAGGAATTAATAATTTGATACTTGGTGTCTACAATAAAAAACTCTGGGTCTGCACCAAGAAGCATAATTACCTCACAATTTGTTGATAATATTATTCTATTACTGGTAATCCTAAAAACAAAGTTATAAATAGAATATTATGATAAACCCAAGCGATATTATATTTGTTTTGTCCAACGGCTCTTACCCTCCGACAAACTCTGATCCCAACGAAAGCCTTGGGTTTACACCATCAAATGTACCAGTCGGGGTATCATTAGAAAATCTCTTTGAAAATATTACAACTGATGATGCTTCTGCTGGGAGAATTGACTACCGTTGTTTTTATGTTTTCAACGATTCATCCACAGATGATTTGCCATCGACAAGTATCTATTTGGATGAACAACTAGATTCCCCAATTCAGCTTAGTATAGGTATTAATACTGTTGACGAAGTTCAAACTCTTACTGTGAGTGGGACTCCAACAGGAGGATCAATAGTTTTGAATTATGATGGTTCTAATACATCATCTATTACTTATACCAATGTTTCTGCATTTGCAACAGCAATACAAAATGCTTTGAATGCTTTGGCAGGTCTTAGCGGAGTAACATGTACTGGAACCAACTTTACATCATATCAGCAGTATACAATAACTTTTTCTGGAGATGATGGAAATAGATATCAGCCAACTTTGGTTGTTACCAATAATCTGACAGGCTCAGGAATCATAACAACTATGGCCAAAACAATTAATGGAAGTCCGATAAATTCAATTGCTCCGCTGATAACAAACTCTCTTGCTGCACCAGCAGGCATAAATTTTGTGCAGACTTCAATAAGTAACAAAAAATTGTTAGGATTATTAAAAGCAACGGAAGGGTTCCCTGTATGGATAAAACGAGTTATTCCACCACAGACTAATGCTTCCAATCAATCAGGTGCTGTATTCAAAATCACAGGAATTCCGAATTGATTAAGAAGCTAACAACATGGGTAAGTTTTTTTTTGACTATAGCATTATGCTTATTTGCATCTTTTTTTGTTACAAACAAGAAAATAGCGACCAAACAAACAGATGTTGTTCATGAACTATCAGAAAAAAAAGACAATCACAAAAGAAATGAATTTATCATCGATGAATTTGTAAAAGACCATGAAAAGTTTCTGGATGAAAAAAATTATGATAAGTTAAAACTGAAAATTTTTGATAAGATACTTGTTTTTGAAAAGCTAGAAACCAAAGTAAAAACTACATTGATATTATCAAAATGTATAACAATAAATAAAAAATTTTTAGAAATTAAGAAAAATATAATTAACGACGAATCTTCTGTACAAAAGATAAATCAATTTCAAGAAAAATTAAACAATACAATTGACAAACAAGTAAAATCTTTGTATTTAGAATATGGAAATAAAATGCATCCGGTCGATAAGATGTTTTTGGAAAAAATCCATGAATGACTGCCCATTCAAAAAACATTGCAAATACCCAAAGAGCGAAAAAATAAAAATAGTAGGACTCAATCCTGAAAAAGTAATAAAAGTATGTGAAAGATGTCCATTGTTATATCAAACCAAACAAAGTCCCCTAATAGAAGATTCAAAAAAATGTTTATACTGCAACAGTACTCTTGAGGATATTGTTGTAAGTCAAAAAGTTGGATGTTCTTTTTGCTATATTTTTATAGATGAATTGCAGACGATTGTTCGTAATTCCCAGAGTGGAAATGATCTTCATACTGGGAAAAAAAGTGATAATCTTATGATTCATTTATTCGATGAGCTATTAGAAAAAGAAAAAATAAAGAATCCTGAGCAATCAATAAATTGTGACAAGCTGAAATCTTTACTTGAAGATTTATTTTGATCTGACAATATCAATATATTTAAATATATCTTCTTTAATTTTTTCATTTTTAAGCATCGAAATTTCATCCTTGATCTTTAATATTTTTTGTTTGATGCCATCTGCCGTTCGATATTGAACCCATTCTTCAAATTGTGACGGATTTATAATTCCCATACCCTGCCAAAATCTTGATCCTTGCTGGTCTAGATTCAAATCAAGATTTTTTATTGTCAAAGTATTTGATTTAAGAATTTCTCTATACTCGTCTATACCAATTTTTGCTGTTGGGTCTAATTCCCTTCTTTGTGATAAAACTAATGCAGCGGTCCCGACAGCAAAAGGACAACTCATAGATGTGCCACTTAGAAACGCATAAGAATTTTTAGGTACTGTGCTATAAATCTTTACTCCGGGTGCTACAAAATCCAAATTAGGGCCGGTACAACTGAAGTCTGCTCTCATGCTATTTTCATCAACTGCGCCAATTGAAATACATTCAGAATATGCAGCTGGATAAAGAAGTTGCTTGGTCGATCCAGCGTTGCCAGCAGCAACAAAACAAGTTACTTTCTTCGAATTAGCATAGTCTATAGCCTCTTTGACAGTAGCAATAGGAGACCTGCTACCTAAGCTCATAGTAATTAAATCAGCGCCATTATCAACAGCATAAACTATAGCTTTTGCTACAATTTCTTTGCTTCCCATGCCAAAAGAATTCAAAACTTTCAGGGGCATTATTTTAGCTTTGGGGGCTATTCCAACTATTCCCTCGCTGTTGTCACAAGCAGCAATAATTCCTGCAACATGTGTTCCGTGTTCAGAAGCATCTTCTGGTGGCATTCCGTCTTCTACAAAATTTTTACCTTCGATCAGGTTGTCTTTCAGATCAATATGATGAAGATCACATCCTGAATCAATAACAGCAACAGTAACATTTTCACCTTTTGTCAAAGACCATACTTCATCAAGCTTAAAACTTGAAATATGCCAACCTAAATATTGTGATGCTGAAAGAGGAAAAAGTACATCTTCTTTTGTGTACGGGAGCAAAAAACATGGCTCATCTTGCTGTGACATAACATATATAGTTTTAAAGGTGAATAAAAATGAGTAATCAATTTACAGAACTCAATCCGGGCTCCGGTGGTTCAATAATGGATGAAACCGGAGTAACATATGGAACGGCTCCAGTATTAAGAAGAAGAACAAGGTTAATTGTTGCTGGAGAAGGCATCGATGATATCTGTCAGGTAAAGAATACTGTTTTAGATGGAACCGAATATGGCTTAGTTGTGCGTTCCCTTCCGGCAGTTCCAGCAAATTCAGTTTTAGAATTTGATACTAATAATGCCGTTGTAGATAATTCTGAAACTACTTTAGTAACATACACCGTTCCGGCTTCCACTACATTTTATTTCACAGGATTAGTCACACAAGGTGATGTTCCAGCAGTTTTCCGTATTTATGTTGATAGTGCTTGTAAATTAAGTTTCAGAACGACATCAAGTAATCCAGCTATTTCGCAGTCTTTTAGCTTGCCACCATTTTCGGCAGCAGCAGCATCTGTAATCACACTAAAAGTAACACATTTTATAAGTGGTGTAACTGGTGAGTTCGAAGGAACTTTATTAGGTTACACCGTGTGATGACAACAACAGAATTTTCAGAGTGGATTTCGCAAATCGAATCCATAGAACTGGTTGCCCACGATACAGATAAAGTCTTGTTTTTTTGTACAGATGAAAGCGTGGTCATCAAGGTAACGGAGATAGCCGAAAAATCAGAGCATATATTGAGCATAAAAACATTCGAAAATAAGTTATGTTTTTGCTTGCAAAACAGAAATTTTTCTGAGTTTGTTTCACTATGGTATGGAGAAACAAAAAAAGGAATTCCAGATTTGTCATGGGTCACAATTCGTCAAATGGCTGATGAACTCAAAAAAAGAGACAATTTAACATTTGCAATTTTATGGATTGAAGATTCAGGTCATGAAAATATTTCTCTAGAGGCAAGTGGAAACCCTACGACTCTGTGTGGAATGCTAACTAGAGGATTAAACCTTGCTGTAAAGTATGCTGACAAGAACATAGGGTACAACCAAACACAAGATGACAGTTAAAACAAATATTTTAATTAGTTATCAAATGACATCTATTTCATATAAATAAATTACATGTTAATTCTTCAATACATTTTGAATCTCGAAGCCACAACGGTTTTGACCTATAAAGGGTCAGGTACTGTTGTTATTTCTGGAACGGCTCCAGTTGTTTTTACACCAATATTTGAGAAATTTTTAGAGATTTATAAAGTTGGTGAATATGTTTACGATGTCGATCACAATGTCTGGCAAATTGTTGCTATTCAGGGGAGTGTTGAAAATCCAACATATGTAGTACAAAATAATGGAGTACTTAAATCGTTCTATGGAAATGAAATTGTCAAATTTACCAGAGAAAATGAAGTATTTGATTTAATATATCAGAAAAGAATAGATGCATACGAATACAATATCCAAGTCCTTAATGAAATCGATAGTACCCTGCCGAGTGTAACTCCAGTTGTTTACGATTATTCTTACTTAAAAACATCAATAAATCCAGATATTGCAACTAATACTCAATTTGATTCTAATATAGCAAATTACTTAGAGATAATAAATAAATTAGATGAGCTTTACAATCAGTAAAATATGGTGAAAAATGAATTATAATTATACTGGTTCTGGATTTGTTGTGATAGGGGGATGCACAGCTATAAACTTATATGTTAATTTGACATATAGATTTAAAGTTGGCGATACTTGCTTCCTTAGATTTCGTGCCATGAAAGGCAAACTAGAAAAGATTGTCATAAAAGAAGTTCGTGTAGTCTCTAACGATTACACTTATGGTGCTGTTAAGTTTATGTATATTGATACATTCAATGCTATTTATGGTGAAGAAGATTTGATGACAGAAAAGGAAGCTATTTTATTGGCAAAACAATATTATCAATATCAGATATTGCTTAATATTGATGCAAAGACAGTTTGCACTCAGCGTCCTCAAGGCAAAAACAGTTTTCTAGCACCAAATTCGGTAGTTGGTGGATTTGCATAGTGGGATAAAAATCAGTATTTAAAAATATGTAATCACTTGGATCAAAACCAACTGGCTGATAAACATCATTGAACCTGTTTTGAATCACTCTCGTTTTGATGCCTGCAAGAGCAGAATAACTTTTAATCCATGTGTCAACTGATACGACAACGGTTGCGGAATTTATTATTTGCAGGAATTTTTTGAAGTTATTAATTTTCTCAACCTTGTTTCTACAGATGATTTTATCTGATGTAAGCCAAAAATGATTATCGTTTTTTATTTGAGGATAAAATTTAATGTCGTTTTCTGATCCTGTTGAGTAAACCTTATATCCATTCTGAAGATAAATTGATACAAGTGTTTGGTACTCATCTGGATATAAAAACCTTTGTTTCCAACGGGCTCTCATAGAACCAGATGGACAAATGATGCAAACTTTTTGTTTGTCAAGCTCTGGGATGACTCCTAGCTCTTCTTTCCATCCTGTTTGCAATGTCATTCTATTTTTATATTTATTTGGGTCTCTTCTGTAGTCATCAAAATCTAAATTATCTGCCAAATGTGCAGATAAAGAAAGCCTATTTAAACCTTTTATGTAATCAACTATTTCATTAGCTATTCTGCCTCCCATAATATTGGGATGAATGAAATAATTTAATCCAAATGTTTCTAAGAAATTCTTGCCAAATTGATCGCTGCCTCCATTTGCAAAAAATATAACCTTTGCAGATGGGTCTTTGTAGCACTCGGCAAGTAAAAGAATTAAATCTCCTACACCACCAAAGGTTAAATATACTTTGCCCCTGTTACCAATAAAAAGCTTCACTTTTTCTAAGAGCACTTGATCAGCATAAATTTGGGTTTTTGCTAAGTGAACATTGTTGAAAATAGTTTGTTTTCTTTTGTTCGTGGTTCTTTGTATTTGAGAGCTTGCTTGAGAAGGTTGGTTAGAAATTAAGTTGCTTTTTGCCAAAGAGTTGAGAAAAAGTTTTTGTTTTTTATTTTCCTTGTACCCAAATGGAAACATTAAACAAAATCCTCGTAATCAGCTGTTTTAATTAGTCTTTTCTTTTTTTTCGCTTTATTTTCATTATCAAAATCAACACTATCCATGTACTTGTTTAAATATTTGTTTATTTTTGAATACCATGTTGTGATCTTGTGTGATGGAACATCGAGCAACTTTGCAAGAGCATCAGGATTATTTAAAAGCAAAATAAAATTTTTCCAAAAATTTTCATCTAAATTCATACCAATCTTAATAGCATCCAAAGAAAGACTGTCTTCCAATTCCTTCTTGGCTCTTTTAAAAGAATCCATGTTTTCAAAAAGTCTTGCAAAGTTGCTCATTTTTACTCAAAAAATATATTGTAGGAGAGAACTCATAACTGCATTCATTTTATTTATTTTGGCCACAGGGGCCTTTTTAAAGTGCGTAGATGCCATAGTAATCTCCGTATGCATTATTTACCCTTTTTGCTCCTTTTTTTGCAATCAACTTTTAAGTAATTACAATTTGCTTTATCATCGCTCATGTCTTTAAAAGCTACTCTGGCCATTCTTCCACTATTCACTCTTGTTTGCATGAACTCATCGTTCACATTGAGTGTTGAATAAACTTGTCCATAGCTAGACTCTTGTAACCATTTCTTAAAAGATATCATATCTTATTTATGGTTCTTTGTTCACAAACTCATTTATATTTATATTTCGTACCCACACATGTTTCGTTGAATCTTTCTTATAGGCAAGATTTGTCATGCCTAACATTTTGAGTCGTTTATAAGGTACTTTTTTATCTCTTATAAATAAAACAATTTTGCTGTATTTACTTTCTTTGATGACTTCCTCAAATTCGTCAGACAAAGCAGGCAAAACAATGAGATTGTTGTCGTGATCAAATACTCTTGCTATTTTTCTAAAATTTTCGTTTACTATAAAAACATTCTGAAGTCTTTTATTTAATTGTTGTATTTTTTTACAAAAAGTAGATAATTGAAGCTGAGTTTTAATTTTAAGTTCTGCAAGCTTGCTATGAACTAAATCTGGGCTTTCATTCATGTCTTCATATATTTTTTTAAGGATATTTTTCTTTTTTACTTGAGCCAGTATATCTTTGTGACTATCACGAACATTTCTTAAAAAATTACCTTTAGACTCATCAGATAGACAAATTACTTCCTTATTTTTCTTTTCTTTGATTGCCAAATAAAATGTAGCCCCTTCAGAAAATTCTAAATAATCAAAAGACTTAAATACATTATCCAGAATTTCTTCAAAAACTTTCTTGACGGAAAATTTTTTCAAGTCTTTTTTTTCGATAATTTTAATCATTCTTCCTCTGGTTCATGAATCAATTTATTACATTTGTTGCAAGTTATTTTGTACTCTCCATAACCCCTAGTCGATCCTTGCCAAAAATAAGCTTCTTTGAAATTTAATACATACATACAATCGACACAAAATGTTTGCATCAATCTTGTGTCTTCTGGCTCATTCATATCTAAATAAAAATAACAATCGAGAGAATCCATAAATATAAGTTAGTTTTGTGATATTATATTACATGAAAACTTTTTTAACTCTTCCAATTATTCTGATGTTTTTATTGTCCTGTGCGGTCACCAGCGACGATAATAAAAGAAATACAATTATAGAAAAATGTTTTAAACCAACTGTTCTTATTGAATCGACAAAATCACCTGCGTCAGGAACAGGCTTTATTACTAACTCTACTAAAATAGAACCAATAGATTGCTATTGCAATATTGTGTTTTCTTGTGAGCATATTTTAAAATCAAAGGATTTATTAATAAAATGTTCTGATTTTGATGTTGATGGCATATTTACGAACTATCAAACATACAAAGGGGAAGTAGCTGCTGTGGATGGGGAAAACGATTTGTCCCTAATATACTTCCTTAGTCCCAAAAAAATGCCTTGTGCTGAACTTAACCAAGGATATAAACCCAAAGTTTATGATGAACTATTAGCTATTGGACATGGATTAGGAGAGACATCAAGATTTTCCGAAGGAAAGATGACGGGAGTAATTCGATCAGAAACCACGAAACAAATTCTGTCATACAAAACATCTGTATCAATTATTTTCGGAGACTCTGGTGGACCGCTTTTCCATGAAAACAAAGTCATAGGCATTGCAAACAGTATGAGAAATGTAGATATAGCAGAAAGCAAGCATCCAATTTATAACATATCTTTTTACAAACCTCTTGGACTCATGTCAGGTATTTTAAAAAACAATTTTATTAAAAATGACAAGTTTCAAGAAGTCCATCCACCAGAAATACTGTCGATGATGCTATGGTCAAAATCTTTGGAAATTGTAGATTAAATCCAGCCTCTCTTTGTGGCCTCGTTCACTTCCTTCATCGTTACCTTTCTGCCCAAAAAATCAGAAACGCTGTCTACAAAATGTTTGACAATATCAGCCTGTACTGCCTTCTTATACATAGGCCCCATCTTCACAGCTTCATGGAATGAAGTTACATCCACCGACCAATCAAACTTCTCTCCTCCTATCCAAACTTCTCTCTCTACAGAACCATTTGAATGAAGTTTTATTCTTGTTTCAAACTTGACTTTTCCTTCTGGAATAGGATCATCATCAGGTAAAATAAACTGATTGTCTTGGACTTCTATCTTGTTCTCTTCTTGCATAACTCCTCTTTTGCATCTTTTAAAGCCATAGCAATAACTTGGTCCATATTCAAATAAATATATCTTCCAAGCCTTCCACCAATAATATAGTTTTCAAGTAAATCAACATCTGATTTATATTTTTGATATGTTAATTTGTTTTTTTCTGTAGGCATAGGATAAAAAGGTATTTTATTTTCAGTATAGTTTTCTGGATATTCATAAGTGACTATGGTTTTTTCTTGCGAAATTTGTGCAAAATATTTATGCTCAACTATCCTTGTGTAAGGAACCGACTCCTCCGTAAAGTTAATAATTGAGTTGCCCTGAAATGTCTTGCTAAATTTTTTGGTCTTGAAATTTAATGATCTATATTCTAGTAATCCATATTTATAATCAAAAAGCTCATCTACTTTTCCGCTATAAATTATCTTTCTATATGACTTTTCAAACTCTTTTCTATTTTCAAAAAAGTCACAATTCAATATTACTTTAATATTTTTATGATCTAATATATTTTCAAATAATTTTGTATATCCACCTATTGGTATACCTTGGAATTTATCATTAAAATAAAAATCGTTATATTCATATCTTATGGGAATTCTCTTCGCAACAGATTCAGATAATTCAGAAGGATCAATATTCCATTGTTTTCTCGTATAACCATCGAAAAATATATTGTAAATCTCATAACCAAGATTTGATAAAATGTAGCTAGGAAAATTTTTCTGTTTAGATTTCTTTTTCATTTTACGGATAATATTTTTAGCTTCGGAGGGTGTAGTAACTCCATAAAGCTGATTCAAGGTAAACATGTTTATAGGAAAAGAGTAGATATTATCTTTATGATTAACCTTTACCTGTAGCTTGAAATCATTGAATTCGGCAAATCTTTTAAGAAAAGACCATACCTCTTCTGAATTGGTATGAAAGGCATGTGGTCCATACTTATGGACTGGAATATTGTCTACAGTTTCAGTATAACAATTGCCAGCTATATGGTTTCTTTTATCAATAACATCAACTTTGTATCCAGATTCTGCAAGTATTCTGGCAAATATAGTGCCGTAAAAACCACATCCAACAATTAAGTAGCTTTTCATAGTTTTAAAATAGAAATGCCTGCCTATATCTAGGCAGGCATTCGAAATAATTCAGTATGCTAAAGCTTATAGACCAAAGTTTGCAACTTTGACAACGGCATAGCTAACAACATCGCTACCAGCTGCAACAATGCTGACAGTAGCAACACCGCTAGTAATAGCGATAGTTGCGGAAGTTGCTGCTGGAGATGTTGCATCAGTATTTGTTACCAATACTACGAAATCAGAAGCTGAACCACTTAGTGGAAAAATAACGCTAGCTGCTCCGCTGGAGCAAGTTGCTTGACCAGCCTTTACAATGTGTGGCCCAATCAAATGGCTTACGCCAAGTGTTTGACGCTCTTGTGCGCCCTTATTTGCCCCTTCTGCTGAACCGGGGCCGGTTCCTAGAACTGATGTAGCTCCCATGATTTATTACCTCCAAAAATAGGTAAATTAGTTATGAATGATATGACATTTAATAATTACATTTGGTATAAAATAATTAAAAAAATATTTGCATATATACATTTATGTTAGATGACTGGCAATTTGATGGTAGAAAATTAAGGAAACTAGACCTTACTAATCGTGAGAAACAGTTTGTACTCGGCGGTTTACTAGGTAATTCCAGCGTTATATTTCCAAAAAACTCTATCAATCCTCATCTACAAATGCGTGAAAGTGTCAAAAAAGGTGGTACTTGGCTGCGGTGTAAAGCAGAAGAATTGAAAAGATTCAGTAGACAAAAATCATTTATTCACGATAAAGATAGCTACAGATGGAATTCAATAACAAACTCATGCTGGGACTATTTTTACGAATTATGCTATAAAAATAAAAAGAAAACAATTACTTTTGAATGGCTTGATCAACTTCAAGATTTAGGATTAGCCATTTGGTTTTTAGACAAAGGTCAAATATTGATGAAATCTTGCTATATTCGTGTAAGCAGATTAGATAAAGATTCTCTCAATACATTTGTTAAATATTTTAAGATTATCGATATTCCATGTTCAATTAAAAAACATGGTGGAAGCACAGTTCTTAGTTTCGAATCTGAAAATAGAGATAAGTTCATAAAATTAATAGGACCATGTTTCCCAAACTATCTTAAAAACTAAGGTATCTTTTTGGCACTATTCAAATAAAAAGGCTTAGCATTTTTCCACGCTATGATTCCTAGCTGATTGTGATATTTTCCATTAACATCTAAGTCATGCCACCTTGACAATAGCTCGGATTTGGGTATGTACCCACGCATGCAATTTAGCCACGGGTCTTCAAAAAATATATTTTTTTTATCAAAACCTATAGCAACAACATAATGCCCACTTCCAGTATTCTTATATTGTTTGCTAAATCCATAAGCTTGTAGTGCTAAAATTACAGGTCTTCTCTTTTGTAGCTCTGAACACAAAGTTCTTATAGTCATATCGTATTCGAGTTTACAACAAATGCCTACAGATTTGAAATAAGTTGCAATTTTATTCGGTGAAGTGCCATAAGTCTCATCGGTTTCTAAAAAAGCAAAATAATCATAATGAGAATCTAGGCCCAAACCATAGTACGCACAAATTGAATGAACTACTGCTGCACCACAACTAAAATGCGTTTTTTGTTGCACTTCCGGTAACCAGATTTTAATTGATTCTGGATTGATTTTTTTGTATATTTCTTTCTTAGTTGCTTTGTTTATTCCCACTACCTATCTACGAAAAAATGACACAAATAAACAACTTTTTTTTCTCAGAAATCGAGTTTTGCCATGAAAGTTTTTCTATATATCATTTTCCATACATCAATAATAAAATTGAAGAAAATGATAGAAACAATCATACTATTTCAATATATGGCCTTGAAGAAAACTATAATGTGTTTTATAAAATTTATAATGAGATATCTTATTGTAATAAAAAAAATGTGAAAATATCTTGCAACGCTTATAATTCAAGAGAAAACAAGTTTATAGCTTACGAAAGCTGCTATGCAAATAGCTTTCTAATGCACTTTGCAGGGATGAATATTATTCTGAAATTTGTTGTCCGTAATCCGAAATATTATTTAGCTGGCGTTCCCGTAGGAGCACTAACAGGTTGAGGGGATGCTCCACCGCCACCACCTCCTCCACCGCTAGGTTTAGGGGACGAAGGATTCTTAGGAGGGCAAGGCCCTCCAGAGCAGCCAGCTGCTTTAGGGGGGTCTACTTTTCCCTCTCCTCCACCCGAACCAGCGTTTCCTAAATAGGTGACTTTTTTATTAGGTGCAGAACCAGTTGGAGTAGGTTCTCCCGGATCGGTGCCTGTAGTGCCCATCAAAGATGTAGCTTCTTTAATCTCTAGCCACTTAGAAAAATTCAAAATCATATGTTATATATTCATTATGAAAACTTTTAAACAATGGCTCACAGAAATGGCTGGTGGTTATGCTGTAGTTGGCTGCAAAGACTTGAATAATCCCAACTTTCAAGTCTGGGGGGCCATGTCTGATCTAAACTGCAAAAATAAAAAGAAACTAGACCTTCCATATACCACCGACAACCCGCCAATCAAAAAAAATAAGAAAAAATAAGTCAATTAGTAGGTTTGTTAATAAATTTAGACGGTGGTAAAACATAAAAACGAAAATCTGCATTTTTAGTCAAACTTCCATCTCCGTCTTTATCACGATCATCCAACCTATTTTCCTCAAACTTATTAACTTTATGCCTGCTTAAAATAACATATCTGCCTTTTTTAACTTCTTCCATAGCTGCTTCTAATTGTTTGTGCATGTTTTTATCATAAGGTATCTTAAAAAGTCTGACAGCATCTTTAGGCTTATAATATATGAAATCATGCCAATCTTCATAGTACAAAACGCAATCGGCATGATTTTCTAATAATACATAAATGCTATCTGGTTCATCACTAATGACATGTATTAATCTAGCCTGAGCAGGCATTGGACTACTTGTAGGCCAGCCTGTATATGATTCAATTCCAACCCATAAAATAGCAACAAAAAATATCGTTACATTTATTGTCCATATTTTAGCTGTGATATGTCCTCGACATCCAATGATAATCCAAAGCAATAAAACTGCTAATAATAAAAACAATAATGGTAAGAACAAAGTGTTCATGGAGCATCCTTTTTCTTTATTAAACTACGCTTCGGGCCTTCAGTCACATAAGAAATATTTCCTTCCTTATCAATTCCAAATCTAAACACAGTTTCTTCTGACCCAGTTTCTTTTAGTTCAACATCCCTAAAAGAAACCAACTTATACGGATTCATTTTTTCTAATCTGATGTTTACAGGAATTGCTTGCCCTGCCGTTCTTCGAGAATAACAATGCACATTCACAACATATTCACCCGGAACTATTCCACGAATTGATACTATCTCCCTATTTTCCTTATACTCAATTTTTTTACCATTTGGTAGTGTAATCGTATCATTCATGTGACCAATATCGTCCCTGTCTAAATGCATCAATCCATCTTCTCTACGATTAAAACATGTGATATTATTGAGCGGGTCAATTACATATGTGTCAACATCATCATTAAAACCATATGGCCATGTAACTGTAATCATAAACTCGATGTTTTTTATCTTCGGCTGGGGCTCGGCCTTTTCAGAAATCAACATCAGAGAAAGAACAAAGAATGCTACAAACGCAAGCAATGTATTGAATAACAAATCCAAGAATGATGTTTGTGAGCCATAATTTCTATGCCTGCTCATTTTTACCCTCTTCTTTTACTGATGATTTTTCAATATCAAAAGCTTGCAATTTTATTAAATTGCCAAAAATTAAACCAGCAAGAGTTGTATACAAAGCGGTTGCCATCCCGCTACTCATGGAAACTATCATGCCTTGAATGCTATTTGTGTTAGAAACATTCAATGATGAAAATCCAGATAACATCTGAATAAAACCAACTACAGTTCCAATCATCCCAAGAGCTAAACAAATCTCAGAAAAAAACCATGATAAATCTAATTTTGTTTCAATTTTATTTTGAGTATCAACAGAATAAGCTAAAGTGCCATTATACCCAGAAATCCAACAAAATATCCCCATTATAACAAAACAAAGATAACTAGAATCATTGTGATATATCGCATGGAAAACACCAAATCTCCAACAAACAAAGCCAATAAATAAAAGCACAGCATTCAACAACCACCATCTCATAAAACATGCATTTTTATTCATCGCAATCCCTTCTAAAAACAAATTGACTTTCTATTCTATTCATCATAAATTAAACCATACATTTATGAAACATCACATCATTTCTAAATGCGCCCAAATTCTTATTAAAGATTGGGCCGGAAATAAAAGCCGTCCTACCTTTCATTACAGCTTCGCCGTTCGCAAAAACAAAATACTCGCAATCGGTAAAGCCCAGCCCGATAATCCCTCCATAATAGTTAGCAGGCTAGCAAAAATATACAAAATAGAAAAATGGATACAATATCCTTACTTCCACGCTGAAAGCAACCTAATCGCTAAAATTGATCCTAAATACCTCAACAAACAATTGGAAATACTCAATCTTAGAATCAATAGACACGGAAAATTTCGTTTTTGCAAACCATGTGTTAATTGCCAAAAGCTTTTAGATCATTACTGCATTAGCAAAGTAAGCTGGAGCATCAACCTACCAGAGGATGATCACAAAGTTATAATGCTCGATGGATATGACAAAATTAATATAGAAAATCCATGCTTTGTAAAAAAAATATCATAAAAATAAAATTTTGATAATATATATTTTAAAACTCATATGGAGATTTAATATTATGTCTAAGTCATTTCTAGAATATGTCGAAAACAGAATGGTTGAAAACTTCGACTACAACGAAGCAGCAAATCAAATCAACACAGTAATTGCTGAACAAGGACATATCACACCAGAACAACTCCATGAAATTTTAGCACCAGCTTGGGTTTCCGGCCTTGCTAGAAAAGCCGGTGGAGCTATCGGAGCAGCTAGAGCTATTGGTGGCAAGCTAGCTAGCGATGCTGCAAGCAAAGTTGGATCAAGCTTTGCGAATGTTACTAAGGACACCTTGGGTGCTTTAGGAAAAGTAGCTGGAAAAGGTATGGACTATGTTGCCGATAAAGCAGGTAAAGTCGCTCAATACGGTTCTGATGTTGCCAAGACTGGTGAACTAGGATACGAGTATGGCCATGGCCGTGAAGGCATGAGACAAAAGATGGCTGCTCTAGGACATGAGAAAGCAGCTGCCGAAAGACTACAAGGCATGGGTGGAATCGGTTCACAAGAAGCTGGACAAAGAGTCGGCCAAGTAAGCACCGCTATGAAACAAATTCAAGATATTATGAATAATCTCAGCAGAGAAGATCAAGCAAGACTATATGCTGATTTAAGAGCTAGAGGCAACAAGGTTGCATAATAAGTCAAATAGAAATAAATAAAAAAGGCCCCCACAAAATGGGGGCCTTTTTTATTATCCATGCATTTTCAAAATTACTGGGCCGTCATCATCAGCATCTTCTTCCTGAGAAGAATGAACGACAGGTTCCACCTTTTTACTAATTGTCTTTCGAGCTTTAAATGCATCAAGTTCTCGTTGATATGTAGAATCGACAGCATTCCTGATCAAAAGACGCTTTTGCTGTTCCTCAATTAAATGCTTAATGCCTTTATCCTCAAGAAACTTGTCAAACTTCACAAGCCAAATATTAAATAAAATACTTCGCACACACCCAACCACAACTAACATACTCATAAAAGACATCGCAGCAAGACCAGAAAGGCCTATGCCAACATAAATACAATTTAACATAAAGTCTATCATTTTTTATCCTCCAGATGATTAAAATCCAATTATAAAATCAAGCAAAATTAGTTTCGCCATCAAGGGCCAGCTGCAATGTTCTCAAAACCAACTGCTTTAAGAACAGGATCATTAATCAATGTCTTCATGTTAGCATAAACCCATTCCTTAAATTTTCTCTCAGCTGCTATTGCCCTGTCCTCCGTAGGATTGATCCCATTCTTGACATCCATCGCATGTGTCGCCTCATGCACTATTGTACTTGCTATCTCCAAGATTGCCAACGCATCAGCATTCGGCTTGCCCATCCACGCTTGCCTATTCCTGTTTATATTAACATTGATAACACTTGATGTTCTAATTTTATTTAAATCAATCTCTGGATAAACTTTTAATTGTTTCTTCAAAACAGCCAAAGGCAAATGTTCCAACTTCTCTTTGTATTTTTCCCACACTTGTTTCCCAAAGCGTAAAGCCATCTTCTGTTCTACTTCTGGACCTAATATGTTCGTGTTTTCAGTTGAATTGTATAACCCATAGACATTTTTACTCAAAGGAGCTACCGTACTGATGTCCAATAATAATTTAGCCTGTTGAGGTAATGTCTGATCATATTTTCTAACTAAATCAATTGCTACCTTTGCTTTGTCGTAGTTAGCAGAAATTTTATCAATAACATTCTCTGTACCTATGACAGACATATCAATTTGCTCAAATAACCAATCTGTAAATTTCTTCATAGTAAGTTATATATCTTGACAAACAACAAAAAGGACTACATCATGCAGAGCTACCAAAAAAAATATGAAGAGCTTAAAAAGAAAGCACTTGCCCTTGAATATCACCTTGATGAAGGCATTACCCTCATGACCCAATTAAGTAATAGAATTAATGCACTCGAAAATGCAATTAAAGAACATAAGTTCCGTAAAGAAGAATCAGGTGGATATATTTCTGACCACGATGAAAAATTATGGGATCAACTCGATGAGGGACTAGACAACCATGCCTAACATATTCTTCATTTCAGATACACACTTCGGTCACCAAGGTATGTGCCAGTTTCTCAGAAACGATGGCACAAAAGTCAGACCATTCATGTGCTCCAACCAATGCGATGACCATATGGTCGAAATGTGGAATAAAACCGTCAGACCAAATGATAAAATCTACCACCTAGGAGATGTATCAATAAAAAGACAATATATCAAAGTACTTGAAAAACTTAATGGTGATAAAGTATTGATAAGAGGCAATCACGACATATTTAAACTTAATGATTATACCCCATATTTCAGAGATATAAGAGCAACCCATAAACTCGATAAGTTTTTACTTTCACACTATCCAGTACATACAGATTGCCTAGAAGGACACCTGAAAATAAATGTTCATGGACACCTTCATTACAAAAGAGTTCTCAAATCCCCAGATGCTATTCACCCAAGCTATGTGAATGTATCCGTTGAATGTATCAACTACACTCCTGTCTCTTTCGAAGAAGTTGTGCAAATGTATAGAAAACAAATATCATAAAAACAATTTAGATTTTCTATCATCTAACTCGTAACCATTTTCTACTACCCAACAAGAAAATGTTCTGTCTATTAACTCCACAAAATCAGGAGGTAACCTGTCACGATAATTCAAATGAGTGTTCGGACTGAAATGCTGAATATGCATCAATGACTCACCATCTTCATTGAAATGATTTTTAGAATTGCCAATTTTAGATAACTCATCCAATACTTTGGAAACATTAACTGGCAATCCAATTACTTTAAATATATCACGAACGATCTCTTCTTTTTTCGTTGGGAAATCCTCGTATACAACCTCATAGTCCGATACACCTTTCCACAAATTATAAGTTTTCAATACATTGTGCATCGAAGCAACAAGCTGTTCTGGCTTAGTAAAACGATCATAAGGTTTATGCTCATACGCTGATGAGGCAATATACCTGATATCTCTTTTTGTTGTAAATATATGCTTCCCATAATCAAGCCACATGGGATCATAGTCATGAACTTTGACTATGTTATGCTTGCCATCTTTATGTGAATAGCTATTAATCCAACCAGCATTGATTTGATCTTTGTCAAAAAATTGCAACATGCCTAAACGGATTATGTTGTAAA
>Ga0315903_10003037_pt1 | contig 23749 bp, 37 predicted proteins | sample LakEriMetagenome_7_FD_203524 | JGI IMG/M metagenome (GOLD analysis project Ga0315903, IMG submission 203524) | Freshwater fungal communities from buoy surface, Lake Erie, Ohio, United States - Buoy 2 MA119 | ecosystem: Environmental > Aquatic > Freshwater > Lake | place: USA: Lake Erie, Ohio... | reverse complement strand
CCAGGCGTGACCCGCGAGGAATCAGCAGAGTCATCGCCCTGCTCCCAACCCCAAGGCGTGACGCGGCTGGTCGTTGCCATGATTTACGTGCGGATTTGTGGGTCTGCGTAGACGGTGATGGACGGCGCACCCACCACAATCCGCGCCTGGATATGCCCGACTTCTGCGGGAGTGATGCTGGACCCTAGCTCAACCTTGCCGCTCCAGGCTGTGCCGCTCTCGCCCGTCCACGATCCAAGCCCAGCGCCTGCAGGCAGGTTTGTCGGGGAGCCGAGCAGCGTCATGCGGTCGGTGAACAGAGACGCCGTGACAAACCCGCTCGTTGTCTTGGCCGCAACATCAAACCAGACTTGATTGTCTTGGTACGCAGTCGTAGACCCGTCGCGCAGGATTTCGACGTATGGCGTGATGGCTGTCGTGACGGTGTTGTAGTAGCCGAACCAGGGGGTTTCAAACGGCGTGTAGTACGAGCAATGCGGGGTCGTCGTGATCTTCCAGCTTTGCCCTGCCGCGCCGGATGTGAAGTAGATGCCACTGCCGCCGATGCCATCGCTGATGACGCTGCCCATTGGGTTGTAGTACCCGAAGAAGCCGTGCGTGTCGCCAACAGCGCAGTCGAATAGGTACACCTCCGCGCTGGAGCGGTTCAGGTTTGTCTGTGTGGCAAGGGGGACGAAGCCGGTGCCGAGTTTGCACTGGGCGAATCGGGCCGTGAATACGTTCGTTGTTGCGTTGCCTACGATGGGGTTCGACCCGAGGTAGGACATATCGAAGCCGACAGCCTCGACTGATGCGCCCGCAGGGTCTGTAGTGGCCGCGATAAACAGCCCGCCCGTAGGAATGGTGCCTGTTGCCGCCAACTCGCCGCCTTCAATGACCAACTTGGAGACAAGACCAATTCTTGCCGTGGTCAAATTCAATCTAAAAGTGCAGTTCTTCGCTTTCACAAATGATTGAACGTCTGCAGTAGCAGTGAATATGCCGCTATTTGCGCCCGTGTTGCCATGCCAGAAATAGCATGACTCATATTCAAAATGACAGCCGTCAGTCCCGCCCAACACCATGTTGTCTGCCGTTCCACCAGCAGTCCGCAAGGTGATCCCATACAGAAAAACGCGAAACGCTCCAGCCATCGTGATGCCGCGGTTCGAGGTGCTGTTCCCGATCCACGCCGCCGTGCCCATCGTTGCCAGCGCATCACTTGCGTCCTTGTCCACGCAGATTACGCTGATGCTCTGAGAATGCGTGAATGTCGTGTCTGCCGCTAGTTCCTCGGTGTGCGTCTTGTGGACCTTGATGATGTCGCCCGCAGCCTTGCTTGCAATTGCTGCCGCATAGGTCGTGTATGCGTTCGTCCAATCGGCCCCAGTTCCAGACCCGCCTGCACCACTCCAGAGGAAGTAAGTCGCCATTACAACGCCCCTTCCGCCAGAATCGCCGCCCAACGGTCATGCGCCGGGGTGATGCGGTTCGCCCGCAGGGTCGTCCACTGCTGCGCCGTGAGGCTGCGCCCGAATGCCGTGTTGAAGCTGTTGCGTGCTTGCGTGTCTGTCAGATCACCAGCAACAAGCCTGCGCGTTAGCCAGTACATCAGGCGCGAAAACTCCACCCGGTCAGCATCCCGCGCACGCTCCCAGAACCGCGCTGCGAACTGCGCCGGAGTCTGGTGACGAAGATTGAGAGCCATCAGTCCTGCCCCAGCAGTTGCGCTGCCTCTGCCTCGGCCAACTGCGCGTTGATCTCCGATGCGCGACTGTTCACACGGGCCTGCACATCGAAGCCCACAGGGGCCAGCCACGGGCCGACCTGATACACCTGTCCAGCGTCATCCGTGTGGCGCTCGACCACATAACGCCCGCCATCCTTTTGGGTGTGCGCGTCTTGGGTAAAAGTGCTGGAGACGATGGGCATGGTCAGGCCGGGTCTGCCAGTTCGATGTCCCAGGCCGGGAAGTTCACCGTGTTCGACCCGTTCGCCGTCACCGCCTGCGAGCTGCAGGTCGTCACGTAGATCAGCGTGGTGTCCGACACCCGCACCAGGGCGATGTGGTTGCCCGTGCCGCTGGTGTCGATCAGCACGCCGGATTTTGCGGCGACCGTGACCTTGCGTCCGCTGGTGTCGCCGTTGGCCTTGGTGAAGTCGCCGCCGCCCATCGTCACATCGGCCAGCGCAAAGGTCGCGTTTGCCTCCGTGTAGGTCGTTGGCTGCGCGTTGCACAACACCATTCGTGTGGCTGTGGCGATTTCGTCCAGAGTCTTGTCGAGAATCGCATCAGGAATGGCTTTTGCCATGAGTTAACCTCCGTTCGTCAATGCACAATTCGCCGCCACGCTGACCAGATCAGCGTCCTTGGCACCTAGTTCCACGTCCGTGCCCTCGAATGCTTCCTTGCGGATGCGTGCGAGTTCATCACGAACCGTTATCGGGTTCCCGGATTCCGTAGTCCCGACCACCATGTCAGGGTTCGTCAGTTCCACCGCTGCAACTCGCTCGGTCACGGACTGCATCAGCGGGTCGGGTTTGGCTGCGATGGTGTCGGGTGGGGTGTTGGTCAGGTCGGCGTCGGTCAGGGTGCGCACGCCCTCCACAGCATCAGCCGTCACATCCGCCGCGCTCTTGGTCGTGTCGCCTGCGTTCTTCGCCACCAGATCGAGCAGCGCCTTCGCCCGGCGCGGGTCTTTCATGGTCTCGGTCAGGCCGATCAGCAGGTTGTTGACGGCGGGCGGGAGTTCGCGCTGTGCCAGAAACTCGTCCAGCGTGCCGCCTGCTTTCTGGAAGGCTGCGAACTCGTCTTGTGCTTTGGTGACGGCTTCGGTCAGGGCGCCGTAGGGGGTGGCGGGTTCGGGTTTGGGGGTGGGCGCGGTGTCTGCTGCCGGTGCAAGCATGCCGGGCTGCTTCACCGGGTCAGCAGTGCGCGTGCCGGTCTGCAGGAATTCGACCTCCTTTTGCAGCAGCGCAATCGACTTGTCCAGTTCCGCAATCCTGCCCACAGCCTGCTGGGCGCGGGCGTTGGTTTCAATGAAGTCGGTGACGCGAGCGACAGCCGCCGCATGATCCGCCACCCGGCCGGCAATCTCCTTGGTGGCCGTTGACAGCGCCGCCTTGTAGCTCACCCGTTCCTGCGCCTGGATTTCCTTGGCGCGCTCCCGGATGGCCTCGGGCGTGTCTGCGGGGCGGGTCTGCTCCAGCGCCTTCAGTTCCTCGCGGGCTGCACGAATCTCGCCGCGTCCGGCAAGCGCCCCGGCATCTGGCAGCAACTCGGCACGCTGGCCCTGCAGATCGGCAACGCGGGTTTCTACCTCGGCACGCAGCACCTCCGCTGGCCCGAGGGTCCGCACGCGCTCCTGCACTGCTGTCTGCGCCTGCCGCTGCAACGTCAAGTTGTGCACCATCGCCGCGTCCACTGCCTCGCGCGGGACGGTCGGGGGCTCGGGCGCAACAGGGGCAACGGGCGGAACATCGCCCGCCTTCGCCGCATTCCTCGCCCGCACCACATTGCGCGCCCCGTAGGCAGCAAACGGCAGCGGGATCAGCGCCGACATCGCCAGCCCTACAGGGTCCAGCGGGTCGAACTGCTCGGCGATTTTGGCGTAACCGGCGCGCTTCAGGATTTCGCTGGTGGCAGTCTGCTGCGCGACAAAGCCGCCCGGGCCGCCCAGCACGTAGTAACCCGCCGTGCCTTTGAGCGTCTGGCCGGCAAGAGGAAGTGCCACACTCAGCCCGGTGACGCCCGCCGTCAGCGCGCCCACCTTGGTCCGCGTTTGGAAGTCCACGCCCTGCTGCCTCAGATCGTCGGACTGCTGCAGGCCAATCTCTAACGCTGCCGCACCCAGCCCGAACGGCCCCAGCGTCAGCCCGCTGCCGATCAGCTTAAGCATGGGCTCGGCCACGCCGAAGACGATGGTCTCCGCTTGCCCCGCCGTGAGTGGATCAGGCCGGGCATCGCGCTGCACTTGCCTGAACGAGTCGCCCAGCGTGGATGTCATCGCCTCGCCCGTGTCGATCTGGCGCTGGCCCTCGACTTGCCCGGCCTGCAGTTGCTCGGCAGTGAATGCGCCACGCGCCCTGGGATCAGCGGCCAGCGTCAGGGCATCAGCCGCCGCCGCGCCCTTGACCACATCGGCAACGGAACCAGCAACGCCTGCCACTGCCGCCTTGGTGATGCGCGGCACCCAGCCCCAGGCGCTGCGCTCGGCAGGCTTGGCGGGCTCTGGCGGGAGTTTCGCCAGGGCATCGACTTGGGTGGAATTGTCGAAGTCCACTACCGCACCTCGATCAGGATCGGACGGCCAGCACCATCCACCACCGGACGGCCACCCACCAGCGGCGTGAACTGGCCGGCGCGGTACGGCATCAGCGGCAGACCGGGCAGGGTTTTCAGAAACTCGGTAGCGGGCATCGGCACGCCGCCCGCGCGCACGGTGTCGGTCTTGATGTCGGCAGGGGTCACGGTGCGCAGGCGCTTGGCCAGGCCGTCCTCGTCCACGCCGGCAGGAAGGGGAATCTTGCGCCCGTTGTGTTCGACCACCTCGCCGCCGACCGCCAAACGCAAAGCCCGCTGCCGATCCTTGGTGGACAGTTCGCCGCCCTGCTCTGCCGCGATCCCGTGGCTGATGAGCATCGCCGCCTCTCGCACCTGGTCGGCGGTCTGCTGGTTGGGGTACACATCGGCCAGGCTGTCGGCGAACTCGGCAGACCACTGGCCCACCGCTGCGTCGGGCTGCTTCAGTCCTTTGGTGCTGGTCTTGTCCAGCCGCGCCTGCTGCCCGCGCAGGATCAATTCCGAGGTGTACCGGCCCGATGTCGTCTGCCGGTCGGTGTAGGCCAAGGCCAGGGCAAGCGCCTGATCCTTTGGCTCGATCTGCTTGGCAAAGGCTGCGCGCTGGCCCACGGTCATGACCTTGGACAGCCCGACCAGTGCGCCGGCCCGGTCTTTGGGTGGCATGGCAAGCAGAACCCCGCCGATCTTCTCGGCTTCCTCGGGACGGAATAGCGACACCTCCCGGCCAGCCGCCACGCTGACCTTGCGCGCGTCCTCGGCCCGGGCCGCAAGCTGAGCCGGCAGGGCTTGGATGTCCAGCGATAGCGGGGAAACGCCGACGATTACCCCGCGCTCTGCCGCTGCCTGATAGGGGTCTTTCGCGTAGTCGGCCACCGCCGCTTTGTAGACCGTCTCGCGCTTCTTGTACTCGGCGATCATCTCGGGCGTCGCGCCCTTGGTGTTCATGGTGGCCTGAAACGCCATCAGGGATTGCGACTGTGCGGCCAGCGGCTGCGATGCGAATGCCGACGTGGCAGGGGCTTGCGTCATCATGGCGTCGAGTGCCGCAGCGTAGGGCGTGCCCCGGAACTGCCGGCGCGCAGCCTCTGCCGCTGCCGGGTCGAGCATCTTGCCGGCGTCGAACACGGTGGACAGGGCATTCCACTGGGTTTCCAGCCTGCGCGCTGCCGCCGCGCTGGCGACCTCGGCCCGGTTTACGGCCTGCGTCACCCGCACGTCGGCGGTCTGGATCAGGTTCGTGCGTGCGCCCGGGTCCAGTTCGGGCAGGTACTTGGGGTCTTTCAGGGCCTTGAGTGCCGCGCCCGGGTCGGCGTTCACCAGTGCTGTGGCCTGGGTGAACCGCACGCGCTCGGCGAACTGCTGCACCCGGGCCTGCGCATCCTTGTCGCCCGCCATCGGGCCGGTGGCCGCCCAGAATGCACGCACGTTGGCGATGGCCTGGTCGGCCTCCTTCGGGCCGCGCACCGCGAACCGCTGCATCTCCTCGAAGTAGGCCATGCCGCCCGACATGATGTCGGCTTTCTCGCGTGCTGCCACCAGACCGGCGACCGACCGGCGCGTGCGGCCCACGTTGTCCAGAAGGCTCGCCTCCACCAGCGGGCGATTCTCCGGGTCCACGCCCTCGATGCCTGCGGCCTGCAGCTTCTGCGCCCGGGTCTGGAAAATCTCCAGCGCCTTGCCCTTGTCCACCGTGCCGTCGGCCAGCCCGTTCTGGATCTCGTCGTGCAGGTCGTTCAGGCCGTTGGTGATCGTGGCCGATGCCGTCAGGGCCTTGACCCGTGCGGCTTCACGCGCCGCTGCTTTGGCCTCTGCCTCGGCCTGGCGCTGCGCTGCCTTAATCTCTGCGGCCACCTCTCGCGCCGCTTGCTTGGCGTCTGCCTCGTCCTGGCGCTTGGCGCGGTCAGCCTCTGCTGCCGCCTGATCCATCTCCTGGCCAGCAGCGCGCATGCCGATGGAGCCTGCATTCTGTAGGGCTTGTCCTACACCCGCGCCATAGGCATCCGGACCGCCTGACGGCCGCTCGACCGGGCGAGCCACCACACCACCGAAGTCGCCCAGGGGGATGCGCGCCATTACCGTGGCCCCCGAAACGGTTCAGCGTAACCCGGCGCACTCACCTGCGGAGCCCGTACCGCCTTCCAGCCTTGCAGCCCGGTCGATACGCTCCCCAGCATGCTCGACGTGACGGCGTTCTTGCCTCGGGCGCGGGAGATGGCGGCAGAGTCCTGCAGGCTGGTCGCCTTGCGGTCGCCGGTCAGAAGGGTGTTGTAGGCGTCAAGTTCCGAGCTCGTGCCGATGTCGTCCTCGATGGTCACAGCCGTTCCGCTGTTCACGTCGATCCCGCTGGCCGCAAGTTGTGCCCGTGCAGCGCCTCGCGTGCGGTCCCCCGCCAGCCGGATGCGCTTGGCTTCCTGCATGGCGGCGTCACGCGTCTGCGCGGCTAGGTTCTCGGCGTTGCGTGCTTCGGCGTTGGCTGCAGCCTTCGCCGCCTGCCCCTGCTGCAACTGGCCCACCACCGACACGCCGGTCGATAGTGCCATCATCATCGACGCGCTGATGCACATGAATTTGCCCCCCAAGTCCAAATGGTTCCGCTCTGATCTGCGCCGAGAGCCGCCAACAGTTGCCCCGTGCGCTCGGGCTGCACGCCGGTATTGATGCCGATGGATGGCTCCGCACCCATCTCCTGCGCCCAGTCCAGATACCCGCGCACCAGCCGCAAAGCAGGCGAGCCGCCGCGAAACTCGGGGTGGATGAAAAACGCCAGATCACTGGCCTGCACCAGATCACAGGCATAGTGCGGCATGGTCATCGCCATCAGACCGCCGATCACGCCCTCCAGCGGCTGCTCTGCCACCAGCACCAGCCCCTGGGGCGAACCCATGAGCCATTCGATCATCTCGCCCACGCGGGCAGGCTGATAGGCAAAGTCCCGGAAACGCGGGCTCTCGGAGTGCATCACAGCGCCCAGGTCCACCAAGCGCGGGATGTCGTCAAGGCGTGCAGCGCGGATCATCCTGCGTTCACCGTGAGGATGCGGGTGACGGACAGCACATGCCAGGGCATGGGCAAATCCTGCGAAAGTGTCAGCGGCGCGTCTCCGCGCTCCCAGCCAAGGCACTCGATGCGCTTGATGCCGGAGAACAGCGCGGGCGGCTGATCCAGCACATCGTCGCCGGTCTGCCTGAAGGTCAACTCGTCAGCGGTTGCGGCCAGCGCCTGCACCTTGCAGCCGGTCGTCTCATGGAACCGCACCGACACCTCGCTGACACTCATGGCGTGGCCGGATGCCGAGCCCATGCCGGTCTGGATTTCGGGCGGGAGCAGTTCGATGCTGCTGGTGTAGGGCAGGCCGATTTCCACCGATGTCGCAGCCCGGTCCAGAGTGATCGAGCCACTGGCGACCGTGTACCGGCCGGCGTAGTAGCCATTGGCCACCACATCGACGGCCTTGCCCTCCAGATGGCCCAGACCGCTCCAGACCGTGGCCGATGCGCCAGTCAGCACCAGGGCGCTGTCGCTGCGCACGTCCAGGGACAGGCGCTCGATGTAGCGTTTGTCCGACCCGTTGACGGTGCGCTTGATGACGATCCATGTCTGATCGGCGGTCGCAGTCGGGATGCAGGCGATGGACTCCACGATGCCGCCCAGGTCATGCAGGGCCCAGGCGGTCACGTCTTGGTCGCGGTCGTAGGTGACGGATGCCAGCTTGCCGTCCTCGCGCACCAGCCAGATGATCGAGTCCGGCTCCTGCTGCCAGCACATATCCACGATGCCGGTCTCGGTCAGGTGTTCGGACAGCACCGACAGGTCGGGCGCTCCCCACTTGTCCAGGCCATCGACATCGCCAAGCGCCCGCAGCTTCCTGCCGGCACGCTGCACGAACATCTCGGAATCCAGCACGCGCACCGGGCGAACCAGCGCGCAGCCGTGGTTCCTGCGTGGCTTGATCTGAGCATTGGTCGGTGCCAGCGGCTTTTCCAGGCCACCCTGGATCGTGAACTCCCCGCCGCTGGTCAGCGCGATCAGTTGCGTGCTGCCGGCCAGGTACTGGATCGGGTTGGTCGAGTCGCTGGCGATTTTGAAGGCGAATGCGTCATCGTCGTCCACGCCCTGCTGAAAGTCGAGGTAAGCCCCGGTCACGCTGCCCCACACCGTCTGCGGGAAGGTTGGCGAGCCACCGGCGACCAGCCGCTGCTCGTACAGGGTGCCGGTGCGCGGGTAGCCCCGGCCAGCCGACCATGCCGGCGCGTGCAGGCTCCAGGCATCAGCAGGCGCAGCGGTCGTGCTGCTCAATTCCTGCTTGATGATGCCGGTCATGATCGTGGTCGAGGTGTAGCCCGTGAGCTTCACGATCCCGCCGTTAATCTTGATGCTCGAACCCACCAGGCCAGCAGACAGCACGGCAGCGCCTGCGGTCATGGTCACGGCAGCGCCGGCAGGAGAGGCGACCGATGCGGTCATGGTGGACGCCGGGTAGCTGCCGGGCTCCTCGAATGGCGTGTTGACGAACACCGCCGCCCCGAGCGTCCAATTCGTGTCTGCGATGCGCACCAGCCGGTAGGGCTCCACAGCTGCGGCGAACAGGAACATGGTGTCTTCGCCGTGGGTGTAGTCCACTTCGAAGATGGTGGCAGAGGAATAGGGCGACACCACCTCGTAGGGTGCGCCGAGGACCGCGTTGTCTTTGTAGAACCGCAGGTAGAGGTCGCCGGCCTCGATGATGTACGCGGTCGTGGCGTTCAGCACGAAGGGGATCAGCCGCGTCAGGTCGGCACTGTCCTTGACCTCGCGCACGAAGATCGTCCCGGGCCTGCGCTTGGCCCCGCCGTAGATTTGCGGGATGGTGTTGCGCATGGCGCGCACGCCGTTCTGATACCTTGCCACGTCCGAGCGCCCATACAACTGCGGGCTGATCTCGCCCGCTGTGAAGTTGGTGGCTAAAACCGTTACGCGCGGCATGTCACCGGCCCGGCCCGTAGCGGAAAGCCCCGCCAAAGCGCGACTGCATCAGCGGGAAGTCGCCCAGCGTGTCAGGCGGATCGTCCTGCCCATCGGTGGCACGGCAGCGCTTCATGTGGTCGCGGTAAAGCCGGGTCTGCGTCTCCACCATCGCGGAGGACTTGGTGATGCCGTAGGCCATGCTTGCGGCCATCGCCAGTTCCATCGCCTCGACCAGCATCGCGTCCCACGTCGATTCGACCGTGTTGCGCCAGATGTAGCGCAGGGCAAGGCTTGTGCCGCTTGCCATGATCTTGCCGCTCTCGGTGCGGTAGTCGCCCTGGAATCCGTCTTGCCCTACCTGCAGGGTGCGCATCCAGTCGCTGGGCAGGGTGAACTGTGCAGTGAAGTCGAACGCGGGCACCTCGGTGTCAGGGGCCAGCACGACACGCTTGACGGCGCAGTTCCACGGGTGCGAGCGCAGGGTCGAGTCGCGCACGCTCTCGTACAGGTTGGCAGCGATCCGGGCCCGGTCGTTGGACTCCGACAGGCTGGCGATGGTCTGTGCGCCAAGCCGGAGCAGTGCGTTCGAGCAGATTGAAACGGAAGTCGCCATGTGCTGCTTTCATGAAAAAAGCCGGGGGCGCGAACGCTCCCGGCCTGCATCAGACGCCGAGCGCGTCAGTCTTGGACGTAGGAGCCTTCGAAGATGAGCTTCTGGTTCGCGGCCAGGACGGCAACCAGAACCGTGGCGTAGACCTCGACGACCTCCGTGGTGACGTAGGACAGGCCTGCCGCCAAGCCGCTGCCGTTGTTCAGCGCGACCTGGCCGGCAGTGGTGACTGCAACGCCGTCGGCGATGCCATCCACGTCGATCACGGTGCCGTCAGACTTCTTGCGATAGCCCACGTCCAGCGTGCACGATGCCGTGCCGGTGCTGAAATTCAACACCCAGTCGTGGCAAATCCGCGCGCCCTTGGGCAGGTCGCCCAGGTAGATCGTGTCGCTGGTCGCCAGCGTGCTGGCGCCGTTGACGTACTCCGCATAGAACAGGCGACGACGGCCATGCTCTGCCGAGGGCAAGACCTTGTAGCCGGCCGCAATGGCCGTGGTCTGAGTGCTGCGAACTTCAGGCATTTCGTTCCCCTTAAACGGTGTACTCGACGGTCACGACCTTTTGCTCGTTGACTCGCACGGAGCCAATGGACATCGGGACGTAAATCTGGATCAGGTTGCGCTTGTCACGGCGCGGGCCGATGTCCACCATGCCCTGCATGGCAGTGCCAACATGCACGCCGGACTTGCACCAGGCGACTGCCAGCTTGTGCGTGGTGCCGCTGAAGTTCTGGTACGGAACCCAGTTGAAGCCCATCCACTTGCCGGTGATGTTGCCTTCCTGCAGCATCTTGACGGCCATGAAGTCGGCGCTGGTCAGTTGCGTGTCGGTCAGGATGTCCTCCAGCATGCCGGCGTCGTAGGCAAAGTAGAGTTCCTCGCCGTTGTGCTCGTCGGCCTCGTTGGTGCGGAAAATCTTTTTCGTCTGGATGATCTTCGCCTTGGTCATGCCGGTGCCGCCGTTCAGGATGGCCTGCCCTGCGGGAACCGTGACGCCGGCAAAAGAACCCGACTCGTCGGTCTTGCGCAGCGCGGAGCCAACCATTGCGGCGTAGATCACGGCGTCCTTCTTGCGCTGCAAAGCGGCGAGACAACGCTGCAGGTAGTCGCCTTGCGGATTGGCCAGGAGCTTGGGCAGGTCGAACTGGTCAACCGGCACGGCCAGGTCATAGTCGGACATCAGGGCTTGACGCACGCCGACATCGGGGATGGTCCACTCCGTGTCGCCGTAGCGATTGGTCACGGTGTTCATCTCGATGGTGCCCATGTCGTTGGCGGTGAAGCTCGACCCGACGATGGAGCCACGGTTCGTGACCCGGGACTCGAAGCGCGATTCTTTCTGCTCTGCGGCGGCGACGAAGCCGTCATGGAACTGCTGCACAAACGCAGCGGTGATGGTGGTGTTCATTTCGACCCTTTCAGTCAGAGAACACACGCCGGTCTTGTGGGTTGTCAGCGCAGCCGCTGGCCCTCAAAAGTCCACAGCCTTGGCGTATCGCTGTGCACTGGCTTCGATGGTTATCCGGGTGCCGCCCCGGGCCGATTGCTGCGCAGTGTCTGCCCGAGTGGCGTTCGGGTTCCCGGAAATAAAAGGGCCGGTGGTTGTGACGCCACCGGCCAAAGGGCTCCAACGCCCGTCCACCAGGAGAGATTCAGGTCACGGGTGCGGTCCCGTATTTCTTGGCATAGTGCGCGTCGATGGTGGCGCGCGTGCGTGCGTGATCGGGATGGCGCGGGTTGGTGTTGGCCTCGGACAGCAGCAGGGCCTTCACGTCCTCCTGTCCACCGCCGCCAGCAGTCGGAGGAATGCCGCCAGCCTCGCGCAGCTCGGGGCCGATCTTGGCCAGGATGCGGTACGCCAGCGCCGGGTCGGTCATCAAGCTGTCGAACTTGCCCTTGTCGGCAGGATCGGCGAACTTGTCGAACGCCAGCGCTGCGGCGTCCAGTTGCTTGCCGTACTCAGGCCCCCAGGCTTTCTCCAGCGCCCCGCGTGTCGTCTCGACGGTGGTGTCGATCGCACCCGTCACCAGCTCGGGGGCCACCGCGAAATACTTGCCCATCACGAAGTCGAACTGCTTCTGCGTCAGCCCTGCCGCCAGCGCATCGGTGCGGAATGCCTTGGTGCGGTCGTCCTCGACAAACGATTCCTTGAAGGCGTCCGGCACCGTGATCGTGTATTCCTCGGCGGCTTTCGGTGGCACGTCACCCGTACCCATGCGGGCCTGCAGTTGGTTGTAGCTCTCGGCCATTTTGCGGGCGCTGGCCTCCACGTCCAGGGCCTCGCCAGACATCACCCTGAATTTCTCCGGGATGAACTCGGCGGGTGGCGCTGGAGGTGGAGCCAGTGCGGAGGGCGGTGCGGGTGGGTCGCCGGCCGGCGGGGTTGCGGGTGGCGTGGCTGTGGGCGGCACCGGTGGCGTGGGATCGCCACCGCCTGCAGCGCCCGGGGTTCCGTCCATCAGCACGAATCTACGCATCGCTCTCTCCTTGTGGTTCAGGCACGCCGTGCGCCTGGTTGATCTTGTTGATGATGTGATCCAGCACGCGGCGCTGGCCCATGCGCTGGTATGTCTTCAGCACCGCGTCGATGCCGCCGTCTGTCACGGCTGGCTGGGTGAATCGCTTGATGAGGTCTTCCAGCACTGCAGCGCCTGCCGGGTGGCGCTCGAAGACATCGAGGTAGGTGTCGGGGGTGACTTCAAAGGCCATTGGTTTCGATACTCACCGGCAGGGGATGGGACTCACAGCGATCGCATCGGGTAGCCGCCCATTTCGGAGTAGTAAGTCTCCGTCGTGATGCTGGAAATCTTCATGTTCCGATACTTTGCGGTAAAGCTCCCAAAGCCCGTCAGGCCGAAGTAGTCATAGATGCCATTCTTGAGATACGGCCCAAGTCCGCTGGGCTCAAAGAAGTTAATGTTGTGCTTTTTGGCAAGCGTGCGCCCGTTCAGCATGGAGTGAAGCCAGCCGGTGGCGTCATCAAAAGAACGGAAAAACAGGTTTACTTGGTTCCATGCGTTTTTCTTGACTTTCACGGAACCAATCACCTTCAACACATCGCTGCGGATCAGACCAGCGCACAAGACGCCATCGGAGTCAATGAACAGCGTGTGTATCGGTTTGTCCGTGACAGAGCCCTTGTCCATGATTTGCATGATGCTCATCGGGATCGCCGGGAAACTGTCCACCCGAAATTCAAACTCGATGAAATAGTTCCCATACCCCAAGGGGCCGACAGTCAGAATCTCAGACCGCCCGGCAGAACTCCCCGGCACAAGCGCATCATTCTCATTGAGGACGGTGTTCAGGCACCCGTCTGCAATGAAGATGCGACCTGCAATGCCATCCGGAAACGCCGCGCCAGTAACCTCTTGGCCGTTGGCCTGCAGCAGTTGGATGTTGCTCAGACTAGAACTGTACGTGTTTTGCAGTTGTATCGTCATGTCACCACTCCAGATTGGTTACGAGCTTTTCTGGCGCTTCGTGCAGGCGCTGGGCAAGGAGCGGCGCAAGATGCTCGGAACTCTCCCCGTATCTGCCGCGCAGAATCACCAATGCACGGGTCTGAGTTGCTAACCCCTCGGCCAATCCGGGGGCGGGGCGACACGAACCAATGTTGAACGTATAGCCGCCCGTTTCGTCTTTGCGGACAAGGATGTTTTCCTTGTTCAGCAGGCCATCAACGTACTGCTGAACCTTGCCCGTACTTCCATTAAAGAACACCGCCAAGGAGTGAAGTTCACCAGCCACAAAAGGCTTGCCCGCTGCGTCATTGGTGGTTTGTGATGCGAACTGCGTGCCGCCTGCCCCATCGTGCACCACAACGTCCATTCGCCCCGTCGAATAGCAGCGCACCCGAAACCCCGCGATGGCGGTGTCTGCAGTATTACCAATGATTGCTTCTGTTGCGCCTCCGGGGGTGACAATCCCGGACCAGAACAAAAACAGGTTTTCACCTTGCAGCCATTGGTGATACAGCGGAGGAAACCGCAGCACCGAATCCGTAGCGCCACCAGCGGGCAGGACCGTGCTGTAGTAGTTTGCATTTGCCGACAGTTGCGCGGCAGACAAGTTCGCGCCTGCCGTTGCGGGGTTCAGACCGCCTGAAATATCGGGGGCGCTCAGTGAGCCAACATTTGCCCGGTTGGCGTGAATGTGCGTCCAGTAGCCATCGGACGGCCAAACATCCCGGCCCATATCCAGCGCAATCCCACCCCCTGACACCAGGGATGTGCCGTCCGTACTGAGCTGCACGATCCCGCCCGTGATGTTCGGAACCTCCCACCCATCTTCCGTCAATGTCGCACCCATGATTTGCTCCCTATGCTGCCATCAGAGCGCCCATGACGCCCGCTTGCTCTGGATTCTTCGATTGCGCCTCGACCTGCTGCTGCATCATCTGCTGCTGCTCGGCCTTCTGTGTTGCCTCGGCGCGCGCATCGCGGATCGTCTTGATGTCGTCGTCCGAGCGCATCAACTTGCCCGGCACACCCAGGTACTGAGCGCGCAGCCGGTCGGCCTCCTCCCAGTCGTAGATGTCCATCAGTTCGGGCTTACCCTGCTGCGACTTGGTGATCAGGCCGGTTTCGAGTCGATCCATCGCCACGACATCCTCCAGGCGCTGCGCACGGGCCAGCGGGCTGATGTAGCGCACATGGAACTGCCGACCGGCCAGCGACTGCGGTGGCTGGCCCAATGCACCGGCACGGAACGCCAGGCCGAAACACCGCTCGACGAACGGCTGCAGGTATTCGGATTGCAGGCGCCCGTACACCGGGCCCAGTAACTGGCGGATCAGCCCCACGCGCACATGCACCTCGGTCGCCGTCATCTGCGGGCCGTCCTGCGGCTGCAACTGGTCGGCCATGAGCGTGCGCCGGATTTGCGCTTGAAGCTGCGCCTTGATCGTGAACGCGACATTGAAATCCGCGCCGGACTTCAACTCCTTCATGCTGTCCACGGAGTTCGCCACGATGATCTTGCGCGGCCCCACCTTGACGGTCTTGGGGTTCAGCACGCCATCGTCCTCGGCGATCCACATGCCGGCGATGGCAAGATCCGCTGCCGCCTTCTCCATGCGCACCAGCTCGGTCAGCTCGAGCATGTCGGGCAACGCATCGAAAGCCGGGCCGACTGCGTACACGCTGCCGGGGATCATCGTCCAGCGCGGAATGGCGCAGGGGAATTCCTCGTAGCCCTGTTCCAGAATCACATGCCGGCCGTCCACCTCCACATCGCACGACATGAACGGCATGTTCTTGGACAGCTTGGAGCCCACGGCGTACAGGTGGCGCGGCTCGATCACGCGCACCAGTTCCACCGACTCGAAGGGCTTGTCCATCGCCTTGGTGCGCAGTTTCTCCGACACCTTGCCGCCGATCTTGCCGAAATGCTCGACCGCCTGCTGCGCGGTCATGGTGTATTTCCGGTACACCGTATCGGCTCGCCCGTCCTGGCGCGTGGTGCTGATGAAGCACTCGGCAATCGGCCACTGCTCGAAAGCGTACCCGCCGCCGACCTCCCGGTTGATGTCGGTGAACAGCACGAACCAACCAGCGGCCACCATGTCCAGGCAGCACTCGTAGCCTGCCGCGTCGAAGTTGCCGGCGTGGATGTTCTGCCACACGGTGTCCGCAGCCTCATCGAGCCACTTGCGTTCCTCGTCCGTCTCGTCGCCCACGTCCAGGCCAAACCAGCGACTGTTGGCCGGCGTGATGCCGCCCATCAGGCCAGATGCAAGAGTGCGCCCTGCGTCGGTGCCGGTGCTGTCCAGGCGTGCAGCGTTGCGTGCGCGTGCCGTGTCGTTCGTGACGCCTTGGAACCCGGTGCCGCGCACTGGAAACGTCATGTCGAAGCAGTCGCGCCAGTCCGTCTCATACGGGGCACGTCGGCCCTGCAGTGCGGCCAGGTGGTCGAGGATCTTCTTGGCGTCAGCGGCCATCACTGCCCCAGCGTGGTCTTGCCGCCCAGCGCGGGGACGTTGGAGCCGGCCGTGTCCACCGCCGTCAGGCTCGATGCCCTGCGGCTGCGGTTGCGCTCGGCAAGCTTGGAGTTCGCCGCCTGCGTTGCCCTGGCCTCAGCGGCTGCGCGCTCGGTCGCGGGATCGGCAAGCGGCGCGGTCTTGGGCGATTTGGTCAGCAGCGATTTCGTGGCCGCAACGCCGCCCGCGATCTGTGCTGCCATGAGCGCGGTAACGCACATGGTCAGCCCCCAGCGAAGCCGGGCGAGACAGCCGGGCACACCCAGCCGTCCACGGTCAGCACTGCGCGCTTGATCCTCAAGGGGTCCACGTCAGCAGCGCGCAAGGGTGCGGGCTGGTTGCTGGCGAGCTTCTCGGACATCGCTGCGGCGTCGGCCTGGGCAATCTCGGCATCGCGCTGGGCGTCTGCGGGTGGCTCGGGAGATTCGCCGGGAGTGTGGACGACGCGGGCGGGTTTGGACATGGGAGGGGCTCCTGTCGTGGGGATAGGCCCGCAGTGTCAGCCTGGCGGGTGTTCGGGTTCCCGGAAATTAGCGCCTGCTCACCCTCTCCTGCCTGATGCTCCCCGTAATCCTCGGCACAGGCGGATGCATCCTGCGCTGCCACAGCGCCAACAGCCGGTCGCCGTCCGCGTGCTTTGGCTCGGCGTCCAGGTTCTTGAACCCGTGCAGCGTGGACACCGGGATGCCGGTCGCCTCGAACACGGCCTGCAGGGTCATGCCGTGCATGCTCAGGTCGAGCAGGATGCGGGACCAGTCGTAGCGTTGGTCTGGCGCAAGTGTGGTCATGCGGCTACCTCCACGCGGCAGCGCCGCGCAAGTTCGACAAGCCAGCGGGCCAAATCGGGCGGGGTGTGTTCGCGTTCGGGCCGGGTTACCTCGGGCCGGAATTGCGGGTGCGTGCGCTTTTGCCGATGTGTCGAGCTGGCGATCACATGCGAAGCCTCGCCAAGCACCAGGGGGAAAGCCGGCACATCGCGGCGCTCAATGCCGACGATGTACAGAAACGTGGCCTTCTCGGCGCGGTGGCCGAACCAGTTCTGGTGAATTGGCAGCGTGAACCCGCCGAACTCATCGACGCAGCCCGGGTCTGGTAGCCCTTGGTCTGCCCACAGACGCGACGCTTTCGGATGCTCCAGCACCCCGCCGAACTCGCGCACTTGGCGAACGGCCCAGCGCGCTAGGTCCTTCTCATCCGGCCGAGGGTTTGCCATGTGCGACAGCCGGCCCCATGCCCTGCACGGCGGATGCGCCACCACCGGGCAACCTCCTGGCCATGTCCGCGCATCGCGCTCGATGTCGTACACATCGCAGCCCGGCAGGGTTTTGTAGAAGCTGTCCGCACGGGCGAACAGGATGGCGACGTTGATCATGCGTGCTTCCTCCCCTCCCGCATTGCCCGCAGGTGTTGGGCAGAACTGCGATTGATGAACTCCGCGATGCGCTTCATGGCGGCGGATTGCAGGGCGGCGAGTTGGGCGGGGGTCATGCCGAAACCTCCACCACCACCCCAGGCACAGCTCCGTACCGCTTCACGCACCGCAGATCCACCACCTGGCTGTCGTCCACCCACACGATCCCGTTGCAGGCGTCTCCGATGGCTTTTGCCACGTTGTCGGCGTCGGGCTTGCTGGCCTTGAACGTGGCGGCTTCCCGGCGCTTTTTCGGCCACGACGGGGGAATGGGCCAGGTTGCCACGATGGACAGCGCCAGCGGGCCGGCAATCGGTTCGGCTGCGCCCATTGCCTGGCGGGCAAACAGCGCGACCGTGGACTCGTAGGCGACGGTTTTGGCCGGGGTGTAGGCGCGTGCGTGGCCTCCGATCGTGGTGACGCGTGCGCGACCCTTGGCGACGGGAATGCCGGGGATCTCGAAGCGGATGGCGTTGGTCATTGGCTGGCCTCGGAAAATGCTTCTGGATGAAAAACCCGCTTTGCTTTCAAGTAGGCGGCATGGGCGTCCACGGGGCTCGCAAAACACCCAAGATGTCGCCTTACCCCATCGATCACGATTGCCGCCTTAAAGGGCTTTGATCTACCCCTCTCGTCAATCGAAACTCCGCGAAACCCTGACTTGTTTGTTCGGGTTGGATCAAATACGTTTTGGCTGTTCAGAGAATGACCTGCGAGCCGTAAATTTGTCCATGCATTGTTTGTTTTGCATCGGTCAATGTGATCAACCATCTTGGCCGGCCAATCTCCGGTTTGCATGCGCCAAGCCGCGCGATGAACCAGCAGCGCGTGACCATCCACCCAAGCCCATCGATACCCGCAGTTGTTGACCTTCAGGACCTCATCGCCGGAATCATTCCAGCAAAAAGCCCCGCTACGTGGGTCGTATGAAAAAAGCTCCAAAAGCAACTGGCGCGTAAAATGCGCGCGCGTATGAGAAGCCGGTTTATAGCGCATGATTTACCTCCCGCGCGGGCGCGAGATACGGGCCGAGAATCGCCCACATCTGCGCCCTCAGTGCCTCGGCGTGTTCGTGCTGGCCTGCGTCTCGCCAGGCTTGGACTTGGGCTGCGATGCGTTGCTGCTGTTCGGAGGTCATGCAAACCTCGTGCGCCAATTCGTCGGCAAAAGGTCGCCCGTCAGCACAAGGGCCAGATCAACCACCTCGGGCGGGAAGTCATCGCCAGCCCGCAGGCAGTCGAGGATTACGCGGGCTTCTGCTCGGGTCATGCTGCCCCCGAAAGTTCACGGCGACGGGCCTGCGTTCTGCGGTATTTCGCTTCCAGCATCTCGCGCTCCTGCTCGTCGTCCGAGTCCTCGATCAGTTGCAGCACATGCGCTTCGGTGCTTTTCAACTGGCTGAGTTCGACGCGCTTTTGGATGTCCGCCAACATTTGAGCCGCGTTCATAGATTCACCTCCGTGTTGAACTTGTGGCCGGTACGCAGCCGGGTTTTCATGTCCGCGACGGTCGGAGAATCCCCGGACCTGGGGCGATTCCAAGGGCCTTCACGCAACAGCCGCTCGGTGATCGCCGGCCAGTGCTTCGGCTCCTCCCATGCGTGGTAGCTGCACAATGGCGCTTCGATCTTGACGGCCCAATGCAACGGACAACCGTGCGCCGTGCACATCAGGCGCAAGGGCTCGCCGCTATCGCCAGAATCGTCTTTTGGCCTGCCTCGAAAACTCATGCTGCCACCCCCATTGCCTCATCGGCCTTGCGTTTTGCCTCGATCACTTTCGCCCGGTACACGCTGAACTGCTCCAGGCCGGTGTAGGTCAGCCCAAGCGACACGCCCATCGCCTTGACGCCCCCGGCGGTTTCCGACCAGTGCGTGACCTGGGCGGCCGGCGCGTCCGGCAAAGCCTCCATCGCTGCCGCCTCTCGACGCTGGCCCTCGACCGCAGCCAGGGCGTAGGCGAAGCCTTTCCCGCGCTTGACCGCATCCCCTGCTGCCGCCTCCAGCTCCGCGTCCGTGATCCCTGCCGCCAGCAGCGCGAGCAGCCTCGGGTGGCCAGGATTGACCTCGGACAGCCCTGCGGCCTTCATCCGCTTGCAGGCATCCCCGGCTCGGGTTGTCGGAGGTTTTCCAGGGTCTTCCGGTTCATCGGTCTCACGCGCAGAAACAGCGCGAGCTGTTTCTTCTGGTGTCTGGTGTCTGGTGTCTGGGGACTGGAGAGCATTGCGTTCGTCATGCGTTTCGGATGCGTTCGCATTGCGTTCGCTGTCCGTTCGCATATGCGGTGGTGATGCGTTCGCATTGCGTTCGTCGTGCGGCTTTGACCATCTGGCGTTTGCACTTGCACGCGCTTTGTCTTGCTTGGTGATGTACCGCTGCAGGTCAGAATCGCACCGAGCCTGATGCCAGCCATCGGCTTGCAGCGTGAAGAACTCATGCAGCACGGACTCGACGGCCTCGCGCTCCTCCTTGGTCCTGGCGCCCACCAGGCGCTGCACGGCCTTGGTGTCGGCCGGTAGCGGCCGCTCGGTGGCGTAATACTTGCGGATCATCCGGCTGTAGGCCGCGTCCTCTACGAAGGTCAGATGGGCCGTCGCCTCGGCATAGTCGCAATGTGGTGCTCGTAGTAGTTCATGCCGCCGACCACTCCCTCTCGCTCCTGCCCGCCGCACTCGCCACCACCCGCCCAGTCGGCGCGATCCGCCCCATGCGCTGCAGCTCAGTCAGCCGCCGGCACACAGCCACGCCCGTCAGGCTGGTGCGCGCTGCAATGCCGTCCTTGCCCATCGGACCGTGCTGCTCGAGCGCGGCCAGGATGGTGCGATGGTGTTGCTGGGCCAGCTCGCGCGCTTGTGCCGCAGCCTGGTGGCTGGCCGCCGGATCTGTGGCCCGCGCAGCCGGTGCCGCGAAGTCAATGCACAGTTGGGTCACAGCTTCCCCCCTGATTGAGTTGGTCCGATCCGCCTGCGCCGGCGTGGTGATCGGCGGACTGAACACATGCGCCACTGGCTTGCTCATGTGGCCGACCTTGCGGGTGCGCGTGAGCCCCTTGCGCGTGTAGGCCTGCTCGGCCTTGCTCGGGCCGGTCAGGGCTGGGCCTGATGTGTCGAAGGCGTTCATGCTGCGGCCCTGCGCTTCTGTGCTTCTGCCTTCTTGGCAGCATTCATGTCCATCGCTCGATTGCGTGCAACCTCGACCGCCCGAGCGCCCTTGTCCGTCTGCTTGAGCTTTCGCCCCAGCGACACATGGCTGATGCCGTACAGCGGCGCAACCTGGCGAATTGACATGCCGCCCAGGATGTCGCGGATGATGGCCGTGATGTCCACGTCCTTGGGCCTGTTGCCGGGGCGTTCCTTGCCGCCGAAGTACACCTTGCGCAGCTCGGGGAACGTGTCCGTCATCTTTTCGTGGATGTGCTTAGTCGAGCATTTGAAATGCGCGGCCACCTCGTCCCAAGTCTTGCCACTCATGCGGTACTCGTAGACATCCTGCAGGTTGATGCGCTTGCCCAGCGGGATCGTTCTGCCGCTGCCGTCGCGGTTCGGCTTCTTGACCAGCTTTACAGGGTCGTGACGGAATCGGGTGCCTTGCGTCTCTACAGATTTCTTGCTGATGTTGGCTACCTGCTGCAACCCGCCGAAAATTGACGGCTGGCCGGTGTTCCACTGCCATACGCTGTTCATGCTGTCACCTCATGCAGATGCTTGGGCATTTCAGAGCCGCGCCAGAAACCATCAGAGCCAAGCACCATGCCCGCCTTAACCATCTCCACGCGGTCAAGGCAATAACGCCCGTTGTCCTTGTGCTGGCCTGCCCGATGCTTGTCAAAAGCGTGGCTGCTGTTGAAGTACTGCCCACAGCCGGGGCACTGGTTGCGGTCGCCGGTAAGTTTCATGTCGTGAGTCCTGCCTGCCGCATCAGCGGCGCGAGTTGTGCAAGGATTGGCCCGAGTTGGGCAAGGGCTGCGCTCTGCGTGGCATCAGGCTGGCGCAGGAACTTCTCTACCAAGTAGTAGATGGGCGTCATGTCGCCCGATGTCTCTATGTACTTCTCCAGCAGTTCAACGCTGAATGAACGGCTTGGATCGTCGGACAGCTTCACGCTCAGATTGCTCGGCGCAGTGTCCAGATCAATCGCAGTGCGCTTTAAACCGCGCTGGTATATGCCGGTAGCCACAACCTCGCGCAAACAGCCGTAGCGGTCCACTAGCCCACCCTCAAAACTGAGGGTCATTTGCTGGTCACTGATATTTGCTGATTTCATGTCGTGTCACCAGTTATCAATGACGGGCAAAAAAATAGGAGGCATGAGCAACACCAAAAGCCCCGCCCCTTGGATTCATGTGTTTGATGCGCTGCATGGCTCAGGCTGCTGCTGTATGCCGGGTAGCTATGCGCTTGGGCAGTGGGCGTGGTGTGACAGGCGCTTTGCGGGCAAATCTGTACTTGTTGCAAGCGTTGCGCTCGATGTACCCGCGCTTTTCAAATCGCTTCAAATACTCAACCGATGTGTTCGGCGATGCCCAACCAAAATGCTCCCTGATCGCGTGATGAGAGGGAATCTGGTCGTTTTCGCAAAAGTAGTCCACCAAATAGCGGTAGACCCTCGTTTGACTTTCAGTCAGCCCATCAAAAAAGAATTGCATTCAGGCCACCTCTTTCAGATCGGGCCAGATGTCGTGCCAATCCTTCGGGCGCAAATCGCGGCGAGTGACTGCCCCGCCCGTTGCCTCTTCAATGCGGTAGCAATACTCAACCGGAATGCTGTTGATGCTTTTCCAGTGAGATACGGCAGCTTTGGTGACGCCGCACAACGCGCCAAGCGACTCCTGATTGCCGAGAATCTTGGCGGCTTTCTCGATTGATTCGGTGATTGACATGCCTGAAGTATCGTCTGCCGAAACCCTGTGGTCAAGCAGGGCGATACAATTCTTTCGTCATAAGGTGCCGAGCCTTTATGCTTTTGGCATGTTGTTAGGCTCGACTTTTGGCGAACGGCTGGCGCAGGCCAGGAAAGACGCCAAATTGTCCGGCGAGTCGCTCGGGGGCAAATTAGCGCCGCCAGTGAGCAAGCAGACCATTGCGCACTGGGAAGCTAACCGGCATTTCCCGGTAGTGACGCATGTGCGACAGATATGCGAGATTCTCGGGGTATCCGCCGATGCCTTGGTGCTTGGCCGCGCAAATGGAATGAGTCCAGCAGCTCGCGCACTAGCTCAAGCGTATGACGATCTGGAGCCTGCGGCTCGATCCCGCCTGAACCTTGTCCTGCAGGGCATGGAAGTTCTACCAATTCCGCACGCGAAATAAGGCTTTACGCGCCTTTATGCGCCACTCCGGCATTTAGCGCCGGGCTTCATGTGAACTCTGTCTAACGATTTTGTATCGTTTGGCTTGACTGCATTGTTTCGCTAGACGATACTAAACCCATCGCAGCAAACAACCCACCGGAGCAAACGAAATGAACCAAGCACAGCAAGCCCTCAAGAACGCCGACCTTCGCAATGACGCAGTGGACGTGCAGTTCTTCACCCGCAGCACCGTCTATCGCTTTGCCGACGGCTCCAAGCTGACCGTGAATATGTACGGCCCGTCCTACGCAGCCTAACCACCCACACCAAGGAGCCGCCCCATGCGCCACGCTGACTGCCTCGCCCATCTGCGCCGTCCAGGCCATGCAGATGCCGCGATCCTCGACTTCCTCCGCGCCATGTCCTCGACGCTGCATCACACCGACCCGACCTGTGAGGCGCTGGACGCCGCCATCGAAGCGATTGAACAGCACCACATCGACGCAATGGCCGCGCAAGAGTGGGCAGATGACGACAAAGCCTGCCGCGCACAACAGCGGGCAGAACTCGACCAGTACACGCCGCGCAGCACTGGCGCTGTCCCGGCATTCATAGCAACCGCAATCTAAGGAGCAGACATGAAAGCAGTACCCCTGAACGTGCTTGTCAATGCATTGGAGGCAATGCAGAAATCGCTCGACCACATGAACGACAAGCCGGTAGCTGGTGCGCCTTACGTGCCCCTACTGTCGGCACGGTCGGAGTTGAGCTACTACGTCAAAGAGATGCTCAAGGAAATCAATGCAGAGGTGGCGGCATGACCGCCGCAATCATCGCCGTAGTGGCTTACATCGCCCTGATCGCCATCGTCCTGGCGGCGCTTCGCAAGATGAACGGCCCCGACACCGACGCACAGGAAGCCGCTGACAGCGTGCGTGCTGCGCTGGAATCGGATGCGCGTCTGGATGAACTGCGCACGTACACACAACGTTCGCATGTTCGGGCAAACACAGCTTACGGAAAGGCCGTGAAATGAAAAGCTCATATGTCACCACTCCCCGCACGATGGAAGACGCCACATGGGTCGCAGGCGGGCAAGCGATTCACCACTACCCACAGTCGCGCACAGAACGCGCAGCAGGGCTATTTCTTGCGGTGGTGATCGGCGTGTTGCTGGCGGCTGCTTTGGTTGCGTGGTGGTCGGCATGAAGCGCGACCTCCCCACCGGCATC
>Ga0315903_10003036_pt1 | contig 23775 bp, 25 predicted proteins | sample LakEriMetagenome_7_FD_203524 | JGI IMG/M metagenome (GOLD analysis project Ga0315903, IMG submission 203524) | Freshwater fungal communities from buoy surface, Lake Erie, Ohio, United States - Buoy 2 MA119 | ecosystem: Environmental > Aquatic > Freshwater > Lake | place: USA: Lake Erie, Ohio... | reverse complement strand
CTGAGCCTCCAGTACCAGTTTGATCTACCCAAACTACGTCGTAGTTAGTTGAACTCGCTTTGGCAAGAACTTGGTTAATTGTACCACCAACTGGAATACCTACACCATTAGTTCCAGATGTTCCAGATGGACCTACTGGACCTAGAGTTTGAGTGGATAAAGCTATATTATTCGCATTAGAACTTATCGTTATTGAAAAATCATTAGATGGCATATATTAATTTTTATTATAAATGGGTTACATCTGGCAATACGTCTAATCTAAATTCAAAAAATGTTCTATCTGATATACCTGTGGAATAAAAATGTATATCTCCATATAAATTAATAGGAGGAAAACTTTTTGTAACTGAACCAGGAATATCAAAATAAACTATACCTGTTCCAACAGTTGCAGTAGCTACGACTGGTAAAAATCGATATATTAAGTTACCATCTGGATGAGGTCTTATTTCTCCAGTACAAGTTATATTAGAAAAATCTAAAGTAGAAGAAGTTAAATTTAACGTCTGAGTTCCAAGATCATCTCCTCTTATAACTGATAACTGCGTTGCCATTTGTTAGTATATTACACATTTAATATAAGCAAGAGATAAAAAAATATAAATGGCTATAAGTTTGATTATATCTCTCTTAAAATTTTTATAGTTTTTTGATGCTGTGGATTATTAGGATCTAAAATCAATGAAGGATTTTGCACAAGCATTGAAATAGTTCCTTTGTTTGTAGACTTAAATTCGCGCATCAATTTTTCTTTAATTTGTTGACGCGATCCACTTGCAAAGATACCAACTTTTTCGCACATATGTTGCAAATCCACAATTGTCATTTCATTTAGTTTTTCTCTAAATATATCGATATTAGATGTTCCAAATGGATTCATTTTTTTAATACCAAGGATTTCTTCTAACTTTTTAACCTTTTCAATATCTGGATCAACATAAGCTTTTCCATCTGTAAGTGTTAAATTATCAAGCTCTGACTTCTTAGGTTCAGGCTTTTTTTCGTTTTTTGAATTTTTCTTAATTGACTTTTTAGCCATATAATATATTAAGTAAATTTAATATTATTCAATAAAAAAGGCGTTACCCTTTCGGATAACGCCTAATTTATGACGAACGAACTATTATATTAGACAATCAATCCAACTAGAGCGCGATTGTCGAGAACCATACGGCCCTCTTCCAAAGCACCATAATAACCGATCTTACCCTGACGAAGTGTATATTGATCATCAGCGACGAGGTTGAATTCAGAACCGCTGTCAGCATCGACAGCAACGGCGCGAACTAGAGAATCGCGACTTCTATCGAGACCAACAATGATTTCTTCACTAGCACCATCGAAAGCTGTAGCAGTACCACCGTAAGAAGTAATGCTATAGTGATCAGCATAAGCTGTAGCACCAGCTACAGTATCGAAGATAGTGTTAAACTTCTTGCCAATTCCTAGCTCTAGAATTTCCATGATACTAACACCATAGAATTCAGGTAGACCAGCTTGATTAAAGATTTGATCACGAATTGCATCTGTAGCTACAACAGGAGCGTTACCAGCAGTATTACTTGTGCTTGCAGCAACTACTGGAGCGATTTTAGTATTAATGGGGTTGTAAGCCATACCACGAATTTCTTCAACGATTTCTGGAGAAACGATAAGATCAGTTAGACCTCGACGAGCGCCAGAAGGAGTTCCACCAACGAATGAAGCGTTAATACGCTTAATCTTTGTGAACAACTTGTTCAAGTCGTTAAGAACGAAACGTCCAGCAGCAGCAGAACGGAAAGTATGATAGTTATTAGCAGCAGTACTATCATTACCTGTAGAAGCTTGAGCTAGAGCAGTCATTACGAGATTAGCAGAAGTTCTTTCTTGCTTGAGCATGACTTCTTGAGCAATACGAGTGAAAGACTTGCTAACTACGTCCAAGCGGCTCTTAGCAGCGTACTTCTTATCGAAAGCGATAGCGCTATCTAGACGATAAGTAGCGATCTTTAGCTCAGAAGCTAAAGGTTGTACTACGTTCTGAGGAAGACCACCAGCTACACTTTGGCTATAAACCTTGATATAGTCCTCATCGAAGATATCATAATAGAGATCTAGAGGAATTGAGGGATTATCTTCAGCATTGAATTGAAGACTAGTGAACAAATTTGAAATAGTTGGAGCGTTATTAATAACTTCAGCCAAAACTGGTCCAATGAATTCAGCCAAAGCTACTTGAGCGTCGAAGGCTACTTCACGGTTTTTGGAGGCTAGAGCTTTGATTAGCTCAACTTGTTCATCTGTTCTCTTTAAAACGATTTTCATATTATTTGATAGTTAAATAGATTAGACAACGTAAGATGTGGTGCAGTCGAACTGAACGAGAGCATATTTACCAGTAGTAGTACCGGCAAAATAATCACTCTTACCATTCTGAGAAACACGTTGACCAGTGCCGAGAATACGGCCAATGATACTTGTGGTTCCAGTGATTGGGGATACAGCACTAGCCAATAGGCCAGAAACTTTACCAGCATTAGCTGAGATAACAAGATGGCTATTAACAACCATATTAGCGTCAACCCAGTCAATAGCTGTGTCCGCCAATGTAAAGATACCGCGAGTAGCTACAGGAACAGCTTGTCCAGTAAGAACAGCTTGCAATTCAGCTCTCTTTACAGGATTATAAAGTAGTCTTTCGCCATTTTCATCAGCGGCGAGAGTTTGATTCAAAGTTAGGCCAAGAACTGGTTCACCAGCAGTGGCGGCAGTGAATCTCAAAGGTACAGCGGGATATTGAACAGCACCCAAGAAAGGATAATCTGCTTTACCCAATGTATTTGTGATATCGGTAGCTGTGTATTGAATTGGATCTAGATCCAAATTACCAGCAGATACCTTAACGAAAACACCAGCTGAACCATTGCCATTTGTAGATGGGGTGGCATCAACAGTGTCGCTAGCGAACATGTTGATAACATCAACGTCGCTATATTGTCTGAATGGATATAATCTTAGTGACATATATTTTAAAATTTAACGGTTATATTTTCTTTGCTGAAAGCCTTACCTAGTCTTTCTTTCCAAGAAGTTTTTGAATCTGAAGGAGAAACTGACTGAGTGGGTATAGCTGGCTCTTCGCGTTTGGCGTTAGCCAAAGCTGTTTCAACTTCAACTGTCTTTTCGACAACTTCAGTTTGTTGAGTCTTTGCTTGTCCCATTCTCTTAGCCAATTCGGCTTCTAGACGTTCTTGGAAAATCTTATCTTGATCTTGCTTTGAAGCTTTGCTCTTATGTCTAAAAAGAACAGCGAGCTTTTCTTTATAAGAAGCGAAAGCTTCTTCTGTGTTAGCCAAAGCAGATACTTCTTTAGCTAGAAATTGACGATCAACTTCATCAAGATCGTAATCATTATCTAATGAACTCATTCTTGAACTATAAAGTTCTTGAGCAGCTTGAGCAGAAATTGTGCTTTCGAGTTCTGCGAGCTTGGCAGCAGTCTCAGAAAGCTTCTTGTTATTTTCTTCAAGATCCTTCTTGAATTGTTCAGCTTGAGCGATAGCTTCAGCCTTAGCGACTTCAGCCTTTTCGATTTCTAGCTTGATTTCTTCGTTCTTTAGTTTAATGCTTTCAGCGATTTTAGCTGAAATAGAAGCTACAGCTTCTTCACTAAACTTTGCAGTATCTTGCTTTTCAGCGAGAACTGTTTTTAATGCAGATAGTATTTGTTCTAAATCCATAATTTTAGTTTTGGTAATATTTACAGGTTGTTTTTCTGTTTGTGAAAATATTTTATTATTCAAATTAAGTAATTCTATAGAATTTACTTCGTAAGACTCAGCTTCTTCAGTTTCCATTTCTTCCATCTCGTTTTCATCTTCATTTTTATCTTCATCTTCGGTTTCCATAGCAGATGTTCCATCGTCAATTACAACTCCTTGAACATCAGCAGCAGGATTAGTAGTAAAGCCAATACCTAAAGGATAAATACGACCAGTAACTAAACGATATACTGGAGTACCATCATTCATAAAACCAGAACCATCAAAGCCTTTTAAATATTTCTTAAACTCTTCTATTTGTTCTTTTTTTGTAATGATTTCAGCTTGTTTCAAATCTAAACTTCCAACTGCAACATAATATTCGTTAAATCCAATCTCCCAACTAGCACTAATTTTTTCAAACAATGCTGATTGTGGATCGTTAGAATCCATAAGCGCATCAGCAAATTGACGATCAACTGTTTTATATACAACAGCCGCCAAAGCAATATTAAATGGACTAAGAGTGCCTCTTACATCGTCATCAGATAAAATTTTATTTTCCCTATAAGAAGAAAATGCTGAATTAACAATGTGACCAACTACTCTTTGCTTTTTGTGTTCAATATTTGTTGGCTTATGTATAAAATATTTTTTAAATGCAATAGCTGTGTTTGTATCAATACCGTCACCATTCTTATTAAAACGATTAACAACAGCGGCATTAAATGCAGCGCCGACTAAATCGACATTCTTTTCTAAATTAACTGAAGAAGGTATAATTGACTTAAGAGAATCTAATGAAGCTTGAGACAATAAAACATTATTATCAAAATTCAATGAAGCTGTAACTATATTGTCAAATTTAGTTCTATAAAGAAACATAATATTAGATTTTACACAGAATATTTAGTACTGTGATATAAAAGTGCTGCTGCATATGTATCTAAATCATGTTCGCTTGCAGTTGTTTGCACTTCATTAAGTATACTTAGCTTGTCTAATTTATCAGTGTTATTCAAAACATCTGTAGCGGTAGAGATCCAATTTTCTGATTCAGATCCAATTATAATTGCTTCAGAAATTCCTTGTGCTAGTTTCTTTTGTTCAGCATTTAAAGATTTTTTAGAATATTTCTTTTTTAAACCAGCTTCAATAATAGAATATAAATCTTTTGTTTTATCCATTACTTTAGCAATTGCATCTTTAGCGTAAACAGTTGCTTTTGATCCAATTGGACGACCCCTTTCATTTGGAGTGGTAGTCTTTTTAATTGGAGGTTTGACTCCTGAAACTTCAGGCATTGGTGGAGGAATAACAGGAACGCCACCAACAATTGGATTATAAAATCCCTTCTTTCTTTCTTCTACAAATTTAGCCTGAGCAGCACCCAATTCTTCTTGAGTTGGATAAATACCTGTTTCAATAACTCGTAGACCTTCTTCAGGCGGTAATATACCAAGCTCCATCATGCGCGTGACCACGCGATTAAATTGAGTTTCATCTTTAATGGATACTTCCTCAAATTTAGCAATAGGACATTTACCTTTAAATCCTAGATTACGGAATATTAATTCCATTTCTGGCTGCAAGAAATCATTCAAGAAAGCTTTTCTAGCTTCTTTTAATCTTTCAAAAAATACCTGAGCTTTTACTGTTGTATTTGCAAACTTTTCAGATCCAATTAATATATTTTGCAATCCTTCTTTAATATCTTCATTTACAACTTTATATTTTTCATATCCCAATACTTTATTCATGTCTGGGATAACGAATTCAGCTTTAGTAGTATAGTCCGCAACAAGAACGCGACCAACTGACTGATTGGTCAAAAGACTTTGCATTGCTTTAATATTTTTATGATTGATACCGCCCTTCGTTGGCTCAGTACCCATAGTAATCAATAGAATTACATTCTCAATTGTTCGACAAATAGCTTGATCAATCTTTTTCATTTCCATTTTGAAATTGATATCATCAAGAACTGCAAATCCAAAAGGTACAGCAAAAGGTTCGTAATCCTGCTTCTTATAAAAAGAATATATAATATTTGTAGGATTTATTTGTATCTTTAGACCATCTCTTGCCCATTGCCCATTAGTAATTTTATCTTTGGTCTCATTATCCAAATTATCAAAAACCATTTTATCATGTTCGTTTTTTGGTGAGCGAAGTCTTTCTAATTCATATTCAGAAAGAATTTTTTGATAAACAACTTGATTCCAAGAACTTGTATGATTAGTTGTTAAATAAAATGGATTAAGCAAAATATACTGAACGGGAATCAAATTCTTTACATCATACGGGGTTGGATAATTATATAATTTAATATCTGTATTATATGATGCTCCATCATACGATGCGTATGTTTCTAAAATCTTTTGAAAATCGTCAATTTCAAACTTAGCGTTTATCTTGTAAAAGAAAACGTTACCACTGCGATAGTATTCACGAAAATACTGATCTTTGACATTCCACATTCTTGTATACTTCATCCATTTTGCAAAAAAATCTTTTGCTTTTTGACTTCCACCTTCAAGATATATTTCTGCATTGGCAAATTCAGACATAATATCTACTGCGTTTCTAAAAATAGCTACGTTAGCATAAGCCTTTTGACAAAGCTCAATTGCATCGCGGATATTATATCCATTTATTGAAAATTCGAAAGGCAATAAGCCTTCTCTGATATTGCCATATTTATAAATTTTTGGTCCTATATAAGCTAAATTTCTTCGCAAATTAGTAGACTCTCCAGCCCCACCTCTTTCATAAGTCGAAGCCTTTGATTCTTGTTGATAAAATGGATCACCAACCAAAGAAGGCTCTGATGAGTTTTCTTTTAAAAGAGCGTCGAGAGGTTCAGATTGACCTTCTTGAGCTTTAGAGAATTTATCCCAATAATCTGATCTTTTATTATATTTGCGACTCATGTTAATAATAGTTACACATTGTAACTTTAAAAGTGACTTTTATGCTTATATAAAAAAACATTATGTCCAGCGCAAAGTATTGAATCGTCTCTTATCCAATCATTTTTAATTAAAAAATCATCACAAAACATTCCTTTACCAATTAATTTTTCTTTTGTTTCAAATCTTTCCACTCTACCATCATCCCATATCCAATCCACCCAAGTCCCAGGTAAAAAATTATCATCTATCGCTATTAAACAGTTTTTATTAATTCTATTATACAATGCTAATAATTCTTGCAAATGATGGATTCCAGATGGATTAGGATTGAATAAATATAAATCATATGAATCTAATATTATTAAATCTAATGATTTTATAAAATCTTCATTTAAATTTCTTAGTACTTCTACGCTATCACCCAGTCTATAATCGATAATATCAGAAAAATCTTTTGTTATTTCTTTACATTTATTTAAATGATCTTCATTTAAATCTACAGTAAGTAAAGAACCGCCTTTTAAATTTTTTATAATTTTAGCAAATATATAAGTCATACTTGCAAACGTTTTAGTTGTTGGAGAATGCCCACAACCAGTTTCTAATATATTAATTGGTTTATTTAATAAAGCGAAGTGACTATAAATTTTATTAATAAATTTTAATCTTGATTTTCCAAGATCTACATAACTATCAATTTCATTTAAAATATTATAATTCATATTAAGCTATAAACATAGGTTCAAAAGTTTCAGTCATATCTTCAACTTGAGTATTATTCATATCGAAATAAATTTTGCACAACCAGTTTCCTAATACTAATGCAGAATAACTATCTTTTCTAGGTTTATCTGGTCCAGACTTACGTTTAAGGTTCGCTGGAAGATCGAAGTTCTGCATACCTTGAGCAGATGTTGTTATTTGTATAAGAGCGCATTCTGTTTTTGTAAGCAAAATCATATCAGATAAATGTTCAACAAAGTCAATCATTTTAGCTTCTTCATTTTCTTTTTCACTATCTAAAGCATTTGAAAATTTTATATCTGTTATACCTATATGCTTTTTAGTTTGACTTCTGAAGTTATCATCAATAGCGCGACTTGCAAAATATGTACGACGATGATCGAAATTAGCTTGCAACATTTCATTCGCTAATCGTATCCAACCAGAAGTAGGCTTTCTTAAGAAAACATATTTGTAATCTGATTTATTATATTCGCTCTTTGCAGAATATAAGTTCTGAGCATACTCTTCTGGTCTCTCAAATTCAGTTACCATTGGTTTCAAATTGATTTTAGCATCTTTAAATAACTCACTTTCATTACAAGAATTCATGAACTGAACACCACCGTTATAGTCCATACAAATTGCCACAATATTAAAGTTCTGTAGTAGATATAAGAAATATTTAATATGATCTTTCAATGAAGATCCAGAAAGAGCATAAGAATGAACTAGTGTATTTATTTGTTTTTCTTTATTAATTTTTAAAACTTGAATAGCGAAATCGTCAGATGATTCTGTTTCTGACCAAGAAGGATCAACCGCTAATATATATTCATCTTCAGAATTTCCTACGACTTCAACAGCAGGAAGCTCACCATCAGGCACTGTGCATAATGCCATTTTAGATATTTTAAAATATCCAGAACTATCATCACTAAATTGTGCGCCAAACTCTCGCAAGAATTGTGATTCACTCATTGTAGCTTTCGCCTGATTGATCAAATTCTGATCGTATAACTGCACTGGAGCGCAATCATAAGAAAACTGCATGACGCAACGCTTTGTCTTTTCTTTGTTTTTAGGATTGAATATTAAATTCTCATACTGCTCATAAAGCTTATATAAATATTCAAATTTAAACGATGCTGAAGACAATGCAATCAATTTATTATTAGGCCAAATGTATCTTTCTTCTTCAGTCATCTCTCCTTTAGCGATTAATTGTGTTTCAAGATTATACAACTCTTCTCTCTGTGTGGGATTCTGAACTACAGACAAGAACGGTACGATTACTTCGTTATAAATGCGCTCTGGCATCAATAAAAACTCATCAATAATAATTCTATGAAAGCGAAAACCACGAAGCTTTTCACCATCACCCAAAGGCAATGCGCGAATGCGGCTTTTGCCAATTTCCATCACCCATTCATCATTAGATTTTGATACTTTTGTAATACATTGCTTGAGAAGATAGGCTTCAGGTTTAGCTGCAATATCTTCAATCTTTTTAAATATCATTTTTGACTGACGAAATGAGCGCGACAATATACCTGTTTCAACTCCTTGATTTAAAATAGAATCAAGTACAGCATAAATGCCAGTAGTATAAGATTTACTCATACCACGCGACCATACCCCTAAAAAATAATCACTTTCTAACATTCCTTTGATAGCCATGTGTTGAAAAGGAAAAAGTTTGACACCTGTTATCAAATCTGTAGCGAAAGTAGTATTATTGCGAAGAAATTGATAAAACAACAACTTCGCTTCTCGCTCTTCTATGTATCCAGGTATCTGCGCTAACTCCTCATTGGAAATTAAACGCGATTTCCTTGGTACTTGATTGCCTGTCTCCCAACTCATTGTCTAAAAAATATTGTATATCTACTTGCCACAGTGACTTACCATGATATAGTAATTTTGGTATAATATCTAAAGATTTATTTCTGCTACCAGTAAAAATAAACTGTATATGCCTTGGATATTTATGACATAAAGTACGCATATTATGAAAAACATATTCTAAATTTGTTTTCCTATTATATTTTCTTTGGTTTATTAATATACTATTGATACTGCTTTCTACCACGACAAATAAATAACAATTTAATTCAACAGCTTTCACCACTTCTCTTTCAAATCTTTCTATTCCAGAAGCCATAGTTCCAAGAAAATCAGATTCGCTCTTTCTATCTACAAAAGTATTAGTAAAATATTTTTTATCAGCTATTAAATAATCTCCCACAAATATTTTTTCGACTTTAGACTTTGAAAACTCTAAAGGATCTTGTTCTCTTGTATCAACTAGAATAGGAAGATGCGAAACATTAGTTTTATTAAATGTGTCTGGTAAATTTTTATTATACAATGGTTCTATATTTAGTAACTTACATGCGCCAGTATAAGAATTAAAATGTTTCTTATAAATATTTAAACTTGGCAAATCAAGAGTTATGAGTTCATTATGAAACGGAGCAAAATGATATTGTTTTTCATCTATTCTTTTTTTAAGCATCTCAATACATTTTGCTTTTACGATTTCTGGATTTGATGAATTTTCCCATTTAAGAAACTCAGTATAATCTAGAAATTCCATTTGAAAATACTGTCTTTTATTTTTAAAAGGTATTTGTTGACGATAATAAAGAGAATGTCGTGGATAATATTTACAATAATATTCTGCTTGATAAAGATTATGCTTTTTTAAATGAGCATGAAAAGATTTATCATTATTAAAAGGCTCGCTACAGATTTTACACTGAATCATATAGCATCTTCTTTAGAAATTCCCAAAATTCTAGCTTTCCATGAAGACATATTTTCTAAACGATCAGCTTCATCTTTAATTGTGCGCTTTTGCATATCGGCAATTTGAATCATCATTTTACGCTCTTGTTCGTCTTGAAAAAGCTCTACAAGATTAAGAATCGAAGCGTTCTTTTGATGCGTTTGCTCCACTCTCTTTGAACGTTCACCGTTCAATTTTTGAATACTCTTATCGATACGACTTGCACATTGATTATATTCCTCAGAGATTGTTTTAAGAACCTCTGTGAGACGCATAGTAAAATCTTTCTGGTCTTGCGTTTCATTAAACATGTCGTTTATTTTATTCTTTTTAATATCAATTTGACGCAAGTTAATATAATCCATACAAACATTAATATACAAATTAATTTCATCAATAGTTAAGTCAGGCTTATCCCATACAGATCTAACAAACTCAGCTTCAAATAACTCTTTATCTGTTGAGCTATTATAAGAATCATAATTACCAACAAAACGTGGGCTTGATAAATAAGTTAATAATCTTTCCATGCATTTTCTATGCTGCAAGGACAACTTTTCTTCAGATATATTTTGACCGCACCACTTATTAGCTTTATTTATTACTGTTTTAATAGAACGAGGTACTGAATACTTATCCCCAACTCCAGATTCATTGTCTACTAAATAATCTGGATATTTTTCTTTTATGTATTTTTGAACGGCACGGTATTCTGCCGTAATAAAAAGATTTAAGTTTTCAAGACCTACAAATTTTTCATGAAATATCAGTTCTGTAACTTGTCTTGGCGTTATTCCTATTTTAATATTTTGATCAATAAATTCACAATTTTCTTTGGATAATATTTCTACTGTCTGTGTAGGTTTTGGTTTTTCTTGCTTTTTAGCAAAACCAGTTGTAATTAGAAAATCTCTTATAAGCTTTGCTTCTTTAGATCTGCCAGTTAAATCTTCGCGGTTATGAAGCAGATTTGCTAAAACTACATAATCTTGAGTTCCTTCATTAATTTTTTTTAATAAAAACGCTTTATTCTCGTCTGTTAACATATTAAATTGAAAAAATATCGTTTTCTTTTAGCAATGCCTGAGCTTTAATATATAACATTTTTTTTAAATTTTTTATCTGCTTGTATCCAGCTTTTCTACCTTTTTCAGTAGTTTTAAATTTTAAAATTCTTGCAACTTGATCGTCGGTTAAATTATCAATAAAAAACATTTTATAAATTAAAAAATGTTTATCATTTAAATGCGCTCTCATTAATTCATGAAGTTTATTTTCTGCATTTTTATAATCATAACTCATAGCAGACTCAAAATTCATAAAATAATTTTTATGATTTTCTAAACTAACAGTTATTTTAACATCGTAAGCTGATTTTTTAACTTTTTCCCATTTTGCAAATAATGGACATTCATTGCACTGCTTCCCATTAGTAGTGAATCCGCAAGACATTTCTGCTCCAGAATCTCCTTCTTTATTTTGATTAAATGGACAAGATAAACATGGTCGTGCAAAACTAGTATAATTATTTCTTATTATATTTCTTATTTGATTCGTGACTATACGATTCACCCAAGGTTCAATAGCTCTCGCTTGATCCCATAAATGCCACTTTTTATATATATGAACTTTTATAATTTGTTCTATATCTTCAAAATCAAACCAAGTAATCGCTTTTAACTTCCACTTATTTTTACGTTTTTTAATTACTTGATCAATTGTATCATACATGTCTTCAAATTTTTTCTTTTTATTATTCATCAATATCCTGAATAGGTCTAGAACTACATTCTTTAAGTGATTGACTTAAGAATTCTTCTTTTGTCAATTTTTTATAATTCGAATTGAGTCTAGAACTGATTCTTTCATTTGGATCTACTGGAGTAGCATTAAATAGATCTTTTCCTAGATATTTATTACCTGATGGTTTTTCTATTTCATATGAAAGTTTAGATGGTCTAACAAATACAGTTGGAATTCCATCTTCATCAACTTCTGAATTTTGTTGTCTAGAAATATTTCTTGTTTGAATTGGATTCTGCAATTTTGGCTTACTAATATTAGAGAATCCACCTAAAGAGTTTCCACAATTAGTACAGAACTTAGAACCAAAAACATGTTTAGTTCCACAATTTGAACAGTAAATATTACTCATGACTATTATATTAATGAATGTTTGATTTATCTAATCTCTTAAAGACATTAACAATATATTTTAGAATTTCACTTCGCATAATGTCTTCTTCATCGAATTGGAAACAATAAATTCCTTTTTCTTCACTTTCTTTATTATTAAATAAATCATAAACTTTAATAAAACCAGACTTGTTTCCAATATCTGATTGCATAGCATCTCCACAAATAAACATTTTTGTATTTTCACCGATACGAGTTAAAAGAGTAATAAGTTCTTTACTACTATAATTTTGAGATTCATCTGCAATAATAATTTTCTCATTCCATGTGGCTCCTCTTAAGAAATTAATTGGTAGTGCTTCAATAAATCCATTAGTTTCTAAATATTTTGATTGCGCCATAGGAAGAAGCTCATCCAACTTATCATATAAAGGCATCATAAATGGATTAAATTTTTCATCTACAGTTCCAGGCAAAGAACCAAGCCCTCTTTCTCCAGATTCAGCTATTGTTCTAATATATTTAATTTCATACTTTGAATTCATATTTAACATATGAAGCGCACAATAAACAGCTAAAAATGTTTTAGAACTTCCAGCAGGACCATTAATAAAAACAATCTTTGTATTTTTATCAAAAGCTATTTGAGCAAAACTTTTTTGCTTATCCGTTAAATTAAAATTCTTAATAGTCAGTTTAGCTGATTTGAAACTATTATCTGCGATAATTTCATTTAAATCGTCTTTTTCTTTTTGAATTTTTTTCTTTTTGATTGACATATATTAATATTCTTATGCTTAACTATATATAATATATTATATATTATTGTTGACTTTGCTAGATATAATTATTTCTGAATAATAAGTTCCACTATCAAAATAAGAATTTGTAATGTCTACGCCATCAACACTATGAATTTTCAAATCTAATTGAGGATCTATAGAAAGTTTTTTTAACACTTCGTTTATCTTTTGTCGCGTGCAAGACTGATTTAATAAATGAAATTCACCAGAGAATTTTTTAACATGTTGTTTAAGTAATTTATAATTCGATTCGTTATCAAAAAAATCTATTTCCGCACCTTCAATATCAAATTTTAAAAAATCAATTTTTCTATTTAACAATTTAATTAAATCTGCAAAAGAAATACTAACTACTTCTTTAGAAGGCGCGTCATGAAAAAACGGCTTACAATCATAAATTTTTTTATCATCTGTTATAAAACTATTTATAAGAATAGGTCTGTTATCTTTATTTAAGTTTTCATAAAAATCTTTTAAACAATCAATACTACCATCAACACCAATATAAGTTATATTTTTACGCAAATTTTTAAAATAAAAATAACCTAAAGAACATCCTAAATCTAAGACTAAATCATTTGGCTCTACTTTTACATTTAATTCATATTGATTGTGGTCAAAAATTTCAACCGCAGTCTCTTCAATAAATTTTTTCATTAATTGACGGTAGTTTTTATTAATAGTATTTTTTTCCACACCTACTGTTAAAAAATTATTCATAAATAGATTTATATTTAAAATTTATATCACACTAACGCCTTTTTGACTAACGACTTTACTGGCGCATTTATTTGCAAATTCTATAGACGCTCTAATATCTTTATTTTTAGAGTATTCAATAATTAAACCAGCTAAGAAAGAATCTCCAGCACCAGACACATCAATAACTTCTTGCTGTTCAACAGGAAATCTCTCATTAAGATAATAGCACCCATGTTCGCCACATGTTTTTATAATTTTATTATTAAGTTCTTCTGTTATAAAATTTTTAGATCTTTCATATTCATGATTATTGATTTTTATAAATTTTACTTTATTAGCCCACGAACCTAATATTTTTTTTGTGTCTAAAAATACAGAATTATGATTTGAAGATATTGTTATGATATCTTCTTCAGTTAAATATCCTTTATCATAATCTGAAATAACTATATGATCATAATTATAATTTATTGAATCAATATTTATCCTTTTTATTTCTTCGGCAGAATCTACTCTAAAAAACATATGATTTGTAGTTTTATGTACATATCTAGTTTTAGTAATGTTGTGCCAGTTTGTATTCGTTAGTAAATCACAAGATTCTACAATAGATTTTATATTTCTATAAACATTTTTCGCCATACCAGGATTATCATTTTGATCAATAATTTTTAAAATTGGCACTGGTTTGTCTGGACACATTCTGCTAGATGAACAATAAATATGAACATCTCTGCAACTATCGCCTATTACTAATATTTTTTTATTCATAAGATTGATTCCAATCGAAATTTAAAATATCTTCTTTATAATTTTTGTTTGGAAAATCAAGATTTTTGATTGGAAATTTTTGTTTTATTAACGTAGCGTTTTTTGTTAAGTTTTTATTTATAAAGCTTATTTCTACTAATGGAGGGAATTTTTTCCCATTAATTTCATTTAATGGAAGAGAGTTATTTATATGCAAGTGAAATACATGGTAGTACTGATAAATTTTTTCTAAAACATTTTGATACTTTTCAAACAATAAATTATTGATTTCACTGTAAACAAATTTATTAAATTCTGTGAAATATGGAGAATTTGAACCGTTATAGATTACTGGAATAAAATGAAATTCACAAAAAATCTGATCAAACTGTGATAAAATGTTTTCAGGCATTTTTTCAAAAACATTCCATTCATTCCATTCGACATCTATTTTTAGAATTTTATTAAAATTGTTTAAATCTCCATAATATTTTAAATGATTTTCTAAAGTGTTTAAATTAGATTGTTTTTCAAAACTAATACCTTCTTTTAAAAAAGAAAAGTTTTTATGATGTGCGGGAATATTTTCTATAGTATGATCGAAAAGCCTCACTTTCGTATTAGGATTATTAGATAAAAAATCAAGCTCAAAAGATACATCATCGCTTATCCCATACGAATATAAAACATTGCATTTTTTACAAAGTTCGTCGAGAACTATATATCCACCATCTTTATTTGGACCTAACCTTTTTTTTGTATATTCTGTATTATAAATTTTAATGTTTTTTATAAATTTCATAATATAGGCAGTCCATCTTTTTTTAGAAAAATCATTGATGGTGATTTTATTAAATACGAATCAAGTATAGCTTTTTCAGCTTCAAAAGAATTATTAGGAAAATAGCTTTGTATATTTTTAAAAACAGTAACTAATCTTTCTGGATTTAAAGGTCTATGTGTTGGACCATGAGTTGGATAATCAGAATAACCAATAAGCATGACTGGTAAATTCTGCTCATCTATATCTATCTTTACTTGCTCAAAAGGACGTTCCAATACAAAAGGCGTTATAGAATAAATAATTGGCCTAAACCCTTCAATAGCCAAGCCAGCAGCCATGCTTGTTATAGTTTGTTCACATAATCCAAGATTAAAAAATCTAGAAGGAAATTTTAGTTTGAACTCTTCCATCTCCTGTTCTACATCTCCAGTTAACAAAACTATCTTGTCGTTTTTTTCTGCTAGTTTTATGATTGTTTTTCCGAATATTTTTCTCATGATAATTCCTCCATTGCTTGTTTTTCTAATTCACCAGCTAACCAGTTTGAATGCCATTTTGGTTTATTTTCCATAAAACTAACTCCTTTTCCTTTTATAGTGTTAGCCACTATTAAAATTGGCTTATCCGATTGTTTATTAATATCGACATTTAATAGATCATCATTATGACCATCGATTTTATAAACATTCCATTTTGCCGCTTTCGCAGTCGCGATAAGTATATTATCTACAGGTAAAATATCATCAACAAATCCTGAACCTTGAATTTTATTGTTATCAACTATAACTACTAAATTATTCAAATTCAATCTATTTCCGATTAAAATAGATTCCCAAGTTGTTCCTTCTTGACATTCGCCATCTCCAACTAAAACAAAAACTTTGCTGTTATCATTTTTTATTTTTCTACCTAATGCAAATCCTATTGCTGTTGGCAGACCATGGCCCATGCTACCTGCTGTACAAAAAATGCCATTTTCAGGTTCATAATGAGGATGCCCTTCTAAAGTAGGATTATAACCTAATTCTCTGAGTAAAACATAATAAATCCAACATCCATGTCCCTTGCTAAGAACAAATCTGTCTTCTTTATGCATGATTTTATCAAAAAGATTGATTAGTATTTCTGCGCAACTAAAGCTTCCACCATAATGATATCCACCATTTTGTTTACTTATGTTGATAGCATCCCTTCTTACTTGCTTTGATCTTTTATTTAAAGGAGTCATATTTTTATTAAAATTCTACCAGAAGTGCCAGTCATTAATTTAGCTACAGCTTCATTTATGCTATCTAAATCGTAAAAATCTGTGATTATATTATCTACGTTTATAACTTTGTTCAAGTATAATTTTATGTACTTTGGAATATCTACGTCTGGATCAAAACCCCCAGCTTGAGTTGTCTTAAAAGATAACCCTTTACTTGAAAAGAAATTTATTGGATTAGTTATAATTAACGAAGAATTTTGTTTTGGTTGAGAAATAAATATACATCTTCCTTGTTCAGATAAATAAGGAATACATTTTGAAACTAGGTCTAAATTTCCTGTCGTGTCTATGATACAATCAAATTTTTTATACTTATCAAACAACTGATTTAAAGAATCAATATGATAAAATTCACCACCATTTTTTATTGTAAGCGCTTGTTTATAAATACTAATATCTACCCCAACAACTGGACTAGCATGTGATAATTTAGAAGCGAAAATACAATTAAGACCAACTCCACCACATCCAAGAACTAATACGCTTTCACCAAACTTAATATTAGCCTCATTATTTACTACGCTTAGTCCCGTAGAAAGTCCACATCCCAATAAAGCACAAAAATTATTACATATATCATTATTTACTTTTGTAATTCTATTTTCTGAAACAACAGAATATTCTGAAAGCGTAGTTAATTTTGCTCCAGATATTTTTTTATCATTCCAAGTATATATTGGAAATTCAGATTCTATTCCTGAGCTTTTTCGCCAATGTAAAATAACCTTATCTCCGACTTTAACTTTGTTCACTCCTTGACCTATCTCTTCAACAATACCACAACCTTCATGACCTAATAAATGAGGCATGAATTTTTCATTATTTTTTAATCCAGCTATTTCTTGCAATTGAGCGCCGCACAAACCGCTTATAATATTTTTTACTTTAACTTGACCAAAAAAAAGTTGTTCCGGTAAACTTATATCATCTACTATCAGTGGTTCATTTTTTTTAACTAAAATAACAGCTTTCATACATTATTTCTTAAATCTATAGAAGACACTGTATAGTCCTCTTTAGACTGCAACAAGTCAACAATAAATTTTGAAATGGTTGATGGCTGCATTAAAGAATCATAATTCGATCTGTTTTTAGTCATATTACTTTTTATTCCGCCAACAAAACAATCTATAATTTGAATTCTTGATTTTTTTTGATTAATTGATAACGATGCCCCAAAACCGGCAAGACCATGCTTAGAGGCAGAATAAACTGATTCTAAATAGTTTGGCTGTTTTCCAGCTATTGAATTTATGTTTATTATTTTTCCTGATTGATTGGTTTCTGCAAGGTGTTCGTATAAATATTTAGACAACAAAATTGGACTTAGTAAATTAATATTTATCAAATCGACAACGCTTTGATCAGTCAAAGTGTTTAATTCTCCATTAATATAAATACCTGCATTATTTATTAAATGAGTTATATTATTTTTTTTAATATAATCTTTTATTGATAGTAAATTTTTAGGATCATTAAAATTACATAAAATATTTTTTCCACCTAAATCGATAGAATTTGTTTGGGTGTAATAATTAAAATTTCTTTTTTGAAACTCTTTTACAAACTCTTTGCCTAAAGATCCAGAAGCTCCGGTTAATAAAATATTCATCTTATTTTAAATTATGATCTTTTATTAATTTATCTATTTGTTCTTTTACCATTTCAAATGTTATTGATGAAGTGCATTCAAAATTTTTATTTTTAGGGCAAAACATCCAGTTAGCCCTATCAAATTCAAAATCTTTTTCAGTCGCACATCCATGACAAACATTAATATTTGTAACTCTATAAGGAGTAAAAAATTCTGTATTTTCTTTTGAAATTCCTGAAATTAAAACAACTGGTTTTTCCAAAGACCAAGCTAACCAGGATAAGCCAGAAGTCAAGCCAATAAAGAAATCACAAAAATGTAAATCATTCATTCTTTCTTGTAAAGAAATATCACCAGTTTTATTAATACATCCTTCAGGTATGCAATTCATTTTTTTATCAGTTCCAAAATATTCTTGTTTATCTATACAGATAACATCATAACCAATAGATTTTAAATAATCAACCGTTTGTTGCCATCCAATAGGATTGTTCCAATATTTAAATTGTGAAGTGGAATGTGTTGCTATACAAACATATTTTTTATTAAAGTTTTTCTTAAAAGGCTTTGCAATATTTAGTTGTGGTCTTTCTTCTTTATGATAAATATTCAAAATATCAGACGCTATTTCTTGTAGATTTTTTGTATTATCTAATTTACCGCAATCAAATTTTAATTCATAAATTTGACTGTCAGCAGAAATATTGTTTTTATAACTATAATCATAAAAATTTATATTGGGATATTTAGCTTCAAATAAATTTTTATAAGGCGTAAAATAATCAATTGTAATATTATTTTCTACAGCAAAACGATTTACAACTGGAGTCCAAGCTAATGTATCCCCTAAACTTCCAGATTCATTTGCTACACAAACTTTTCGACCATTAGATTTTTCAAAATTAAAAATTTGTTTTGTAGTTAGATTTTGCATAATTATTTTAACATTTTCAGCAGACTCTTGTTCCGAAGCCGCCCACATATTATTAGTTAACAAAGATTCATAAAAAATCTTATTATTTAATTTATTAATAAATTTAACATCGTATTTGTAAGAATTATTTCCAGATATTTCTATTCTTACTGGTTTGCGAAAATCTGCAAAAAAGAAATTTTCTACATATGATTCACTAATATTAGATAAAGGTAAATTAACAATATATTGTAAAAGATTATGTTCTTTTATAAAAGAAATATTATTATTATCTTTATACTTATCTCTATATACATCTAAATCACTTATGAAGCACTTCATATTCCAAGAAAGCGCCTCTTTTATAGAAATTGGATTTAATTCTTGTAGTGATGGCATAACAAATAAATCCATACAAGACATAAATTTTTGCACATCATCGCGCTCTCCCCAAATCATACAATTTTTTTGATTTCTATCTATATCACATTCATCAATATAACACATATTTCCTACAAAATGAAAAAGAATCTTGTCATTCAAGAAATTTTTAGCAACGTCGAATGTAAATTTTTGATTTTTATTTTTATGAAATAATCCAACCTGTAAAACATGATAATAACTAGGGTCTAAACCTAATTCTTTCAAGGTATCATCTCTATTTGGACGAATATTCAAAGGTAAATCCATTTCGACAATTTTCTTTGGCACATTTATATTTTTAGATAATTTTAAATGATATTCAGAACAAAACCAAAAAGCATCAGGCATATAAATTTTTTTATTAAAATCAAATTGTGAAGTATGGCATGTCTCTAATATTTTATAAGATCTATCTTTTTTATATAAAAACTCAAGAAAATCTTTAGACATAGGCTTTATAGCAAACTGCTCTGGTAAATCATTTAAATGAATATAATCAGGCGCAAAATCATTAATATAATTTTTTATATTTTTTTCCTTATCGTAAAATGTAGAATCATCTTCATAATAAGATCCGACACTTATAAAATTATCTTTTCCAATTGTGTCTATTATTTCATTCCTTTGAACAATAAAATTTGGACTATAAAGATTCCATTCAACAACTTTAATTATGTTTCCTTCATTTTTAATTTTTTTAATGAGCCATTCTAAATATTTTGGACCTCCACCAGTAGATAGATGCCCAGCAATAAATAAATATTTTTTAGGTGTATTTTTTATTTCGATTTGCCCACTTCTTGTTTTAATAAAATCTACAACATCGTTTACTTCAGAGTGGCATTCAAAAGTTCGTTTGTTTTCTAAGCATTTTACCAATGGAGGCACACTATTTATTGTTCCCCATTCTTTTATACCGTATTTCATATCGGAGCCGCAAAAAATATCACAAGGACCAGAAATATATTTATATTTATAGTCTTGAGAACTTTTTCTATATGGTGCGCGCAATTTATTGTTAATCGATGAGCCTAGTTGTATAATGAATGTATCAGTCGTACCAGCAAAATGCAATACACCTGAATCCATAGTTATTACATATTCAGAATTATTTAAAACATGCCATAACTGTGATAGATTTAATTTGTTACTTAAGTCTAATCCGTTTTTAAAAGATAAAGAATGAATTTTTTTATCAATATTCCAAAAGCCATACTCTGTAGCGTTTTTTCCTACTATAACTATGAAATAATTTAATTTTTCTAATTCGTTTATCAATTTTTGCCAATTTTCTTTAGAGTAAGTTCTAGATTCCCACGAAGTAGCAGCATGTAAACAAATATACTTTTGAGAAATCTTATAAGGATTATCTAAATCAGCAACGAAATCATAATGCATTTCCGTATCTAATAAATCGAATCCTAAATCAACAGAATGAAATCTTCTGATATCAAAAAGATTATGCTTTTTTTCGATACCGTTGTTATTTTTCACTCCGCAACCTAAAAAAGTTTCAAAAACTTCAACATCGGTAGATAATTTTAATTGATTAAAATCTTCAAAAGAATAAATGTTTTTAACGTATGGATTATTTTTAAATAATTCAGGAACATGAGTTACAACATTTATTTTTTGATTGTAAGATTTAGAAATTTTTCTTAAAGTTGGCGTCCCTGCTATAGTATCGCCTAAAGAATTTGAATTAATTTTATGGTACAAATCTTTTTTTTTCATTTTTTAAATAGGTTGTATATTATAAGTTCAAATGAACTCAAAGTCAAATTTGAATGCGTAAATTTTTAAAAATCATAATCCATCATTTTAGTATCAATGTGAAAGTTTTGCTCATGAGTTAATTTATTGTCCACATAGATTTCTAATTTAAAAGATCCTTGCAAATCAATTGTGAACCAATATTTGAATGGATTGTTAACGTTACATATCCTATCGAGTACTACATTATTATCTGAATTATAAATTTTAATATTTACATCGTTAATCTGTTCTGATGGTATTATGTAAAAATTTTTATCAAAAAAATCAATCATCCTCCAACATAAAAACATATTTATTTTTTGATTCAATTACTTTTTTTCTAAAATTTTCACAAACTATAGCGTAATTATGTAAATAATCCGAATCATTAGTATAAGATTTTTCATCTAAATAAATTTTTGTTAATTTTACATTCGGAAGGAATTTATTTAATAAAGATATATAAAAATCTCTATTTTTTATAGATGACCTATCATCTACATGTATGATTTCATCTATCAATCTTGCATTCTCGCATTTGTCAAAAAACGACTCTATAGTAGCAATAAAAGTACTAAAAGAATTGACGCTAGTAAAAATAGCTAAAGTTATCATTGTATGTTTTTAATTTTATTTACATCGGCGCATGAATACTTTACTTCTTTTCTTGCTTCCTTATGTATTATATTATTACCAAATTGTTTTGCAAGCGTTTTTATAGAAATAGATTTGCCAGAACCGATATTGAATGTTTCATTTTTAACATCTATAGAAATCAGTTTAGAAATATAATTGCATATATCGTTTACGCTTATAAAATCCCTAGTTTGTTCTCCATCTCCATATATAATTAATGGTTGTTGATTTTGCGCGGCGATATTAAATGCTGTTATCACTCCAGCATATTGAGGATTTTGTCCTTCACCGAAAACATTAAAGAATCTAAGAATAATATGATCGACATTCCATAATTGAGTATACATTCTTATATATTTTTCAGACACTAATTTATCTAAGCCATATGGACTATTAGGTTCAGTAATATCTGTTTCACTAACTGTTCCTTCTTTATCTCCGTATACTGCTGCGCTAGAAGCGAAAAAGAATTTTTTAATATTATGCTGCTTGGCAATTTTTAACATCTTTACAGTCAAGAAAGCATTATTACCAAAGCTATTTACTGGATCTTCAAATGATTTCGGCACACTTACCATTGCCGCTAAATGAATAACGGCGTCCATACCAATAAAAAAACTATCATCAACGTCTATATCTAATATGTCTATTGTTTTTTGTTTATCTGGAGGAAGTGCGCGGCTATGAACTTTATCCACATTATAAATATCATGTCCATCAGATAATAATTTTTTTATTAAATGAGTACCTATAAAACCGCTACCGCCAGTAATTAATACGCGCATATATGTAAATTATAAAAATCATACATATCTATTTCTAAAACAACGTCATTAAAAATTTTCTTGGATATCGGCGGCTAAAAATGTATAATCTACAATAATTATGGATACCACACCTAATCAAGAAAGAAAATGCTGCGTTTGTTTACTAGTTTTAATTCCCGGCGACAATATAAATGAAAATTCATATAAAAAAGGTAGAAAAATTTGCAGACCGTGTGACACAAAAGTTGAAAAAGAAAAAAGAAACAAGACAAACGAGTTATGCGCGACATCTGAACAGGCACGTTGGAAAAGAGTTGAAAGATTGACTACTAATTGTTGTGGTAGAACTAGAGAAGGTAGAGTAAAATTAACAAATGATTCTTCTATTGTTTTGATACAACATCTTAGAGAAAAATATCCAGTTTTACCAATTAAGTGTCCGATATTTGATGATATTGATTTAGTATATTCATCTATGAGTTTAACGGATGCAAAAAGAAGCAACTCTATATCAATAGATCGAATAGACGCCAGCAAAGGATATGTTGTTGGCAATGTGCAAATTATATCTCATAAAGCAAACAGACAAAAAAGCGATGCGAGTTTAACTGATGTTCTAAAATTGGCTGCGCATGGTTTTGGACCTGATAAAAAAAATAATAATAAAGTTATAAAAAATAATGGGTTCGTATTTTTTTCGAAAAATAATAGAAAAAAAACAAATAAAAAGGTAAAAATTTCGGAAAAACAGGGGGGGGTATTCATTGGTTTGGTAGATGATGGTCAGTTTGAGTTTGATTTTGTAGCTGGGTCATAATATATATAGGTAGATATATAACATTGTTTAATATATTAGTTAGATATATTAGACATTATATAAGATAGGATAAAATTGAATGAGAGATTGAGAATAGCCTCCCCCTACCTCGTCGCGCACTCTGTCAAGCAAAAAAATTTCAAAAAAATGGGGGGGTTGCGCTGGGGGGGGCCGCCCCCCCCCCCCCGCCCGGGGGGGGGGGGGGGGGGGGGGGGGGGGGGGGGGGGGGGGGGGGGGGGGGGGGGGGCGA
>Ga0315903_10003034_pt1 | contig 23781 bp, 13 predicted proteins | sample LakEriMetagenome_7_FD_203524 | JGI IMG/M metagenome (GOLD analysis project Ga0315903, IMG submission 203524) | Freshwater fungal communities from buoy surface, Lake Erie, Ohio, United States - Buoy 2 MA119 | ecosystem: Environmental > Aquatic > Freshwater > Lake | place: USA: Lake Erie, Ohio... | reverse complement strand
CGCTTTGCTCGCAACGGGAATTCCATCAAACATTGAGCGAACACATTATGCATTCAAGAACCTCAATACCTTCGATGCGAACGTTTGGCAAGAAATCATCGATCAAGCGCCGAGAATTGTAAAGGAATTACCATGCAAAATTGGTGGTTCTGACATTTCCGACGAAATGGTACTTAAAACCCGTCGTAACTTACGGGGATTTTCCTTTGGTCGCTTTGTTAATGTTCAATCCCTCGATTTTAATACCATTGAAGCGAATCCGGAATTTGATTTTCTCATGTGTAATCCACCGTATGATGAGCGATTAAGCTTGGAGGACGAAGCATTGTATCAGCAAATCGGAACCTGGTTAAAACACAAAATGCAAGGGGTACCAGCTTGGATAATTAGCAGCAACGAGGAAGGCTGGAAAGCCATTGGATTAAAACCAAGTAAAAAATATGAGGTATTCAATGGCGACTTACGTTGTAGCTTCAGACGATATGACACCTTTGCTGGAAGTAAAGCTGCGGCAATAGAAATCGACACAAAAAAAGCGTAAGGAAACCTTACGCTTAATCAAGTTATCTGTAAATTTTAAAATCTTAGCGTTGCCTGATTGGAACGTAGTTACGTTTCGTTTCTCCCGTGTATATTTGACGTGGCCGACCAATTGGCTCCTTGTTCTCTGTCATTTCTTTCCATTGCGCAATCCATCCCGGAAGTCTTCCTAAGGCAAACATTACAGTAAACATCTCAGTTGGAATCCCTAAGGCTTTGTAGATGATTCCTGAATAGAAATCTACATTCGGATAAAGGTTTCTTGCTTTGAAGTATTCGTCCTCTAAGGCTACTTGCTCTAATTTCTTAGCAATATCCAATAATGGATCGTTAACTCCTAACTTGTTTAATACTTCATCGCACGCTTTTTTGATAATTCGAGCCCGTGGGTCAAAATTCTTGTAAACGCGGTGTCCAAAGCCCATTAATCGGAACGGATCTTCTTTATCTTTTGCTTTAGCTACCCATTTATCTACATTTCCTCCATCGTTTGCAATCTGCTCGAGCATTTCGATTACTTCTTGATTCGCACCACCGTGAAGCGGGCCCCACAAGGCAGAAATCCCCGCAGAAATAGTTGAATATAAGTTAGCGTTTGAAGAACCTACAATTCTTACCGTAGAAGTAGAACAGTTTTGTTCGTGATCTGCATGCAAGATTAACAAAGTGTTTAATGCAGATACAACCACAGGATCAACTTCATAATTCTCAGTAGGCATACCGAACATCATGTACAAGAAATTCTTCCCATAATCATAATCGTTTCTTGGATACATGAAAGGGTGACGCATGGAGTTCTTGTATGACCAAGCGGCGAGTGTTGGTAATTTGGCGATCAATCGATGTACGGTAAGGTTTTTCATGTCAGCACTTCGATTCGGATCCAAAGATTCCGGATAAAAGGTAGATAATGAAGAGATCATCGAAGACAATACACCCATTGGATGGGCTTTCGCAGGATACGCTTCAAAAAATCGTTTCATGTCTTCATGAACTAGGGTGTGTTTTTTGATGCTGTTCTCAAAGTCATTCAACTCCGCTTGAGTTGGTAATGAACCGTAGATTAACAAATATGCGACTTCTAAAAAGGTAGCTTGTTCCGCCAACTGCTCAATCGGATAACCGCGGTAATGAAGTATTCCTTCCTCACCATCTAAAAATGTGATTGCACTTTTAGTTGCACCCGTATTCTTGTACCCTGTATCCAAGGTCACATAACCCGTTAAGTCTCTTAATTTCGAGATATCAATAGCTTTCTCATTTTCAGTACCGGTGATTACAGGTAATTCGTATACTTTTCCGTCTAATTCGATTTTGGCAGTTTCGCTCATGGTCTGTTAATCTGTTTCTAGTAAAATTTCCGCCTAATTTACTAAAGAAAATCGGGTTATGGAATAGATATCACTAAAATCTTGAACAAAATTTAAAGGCGGTTACATTTACCGAATTACAAATTCTTTAAAATGTAGTCGTACATCATTGAAAACAAGTGATTTCGCGTATTTCCACCATATATCCCGTGGTTCTTATTTGGATATGCGAAAAAATCAAACTGCTTATTCGCTTTAACCAACGCAGTTATCATATCCGAACTGTTTTGAAAATGCACATTATCATCTGCCATGCCGTGCACCAAAAGGAACTTGCCTTTCAATTTATCTACGTGATTGATTGGAGAATTATCATCATACCCTGAGCCATTTTCTTGGGGTGTTCGCATAAATCGTTCGGTGTAAATATTGTCATAGTACCTCCAATTCGTGACCGGTGCCACAGCAATCCCCATTTTAAATACATCGGCACCTTTTGTCATGGCAAGCGACGTCATAAACCCACCGTAACTCCACCCCATAATTCCCACTCGATTTGCATCCACGTATGGTAAGGATTGAAAATACTTAGCGGTACCAATAAAATCCTCTACCTCTAACTTGCCTAATTGCAAATAGGTGGCCTTCTTAAAGGCTGCTCCACGATATTGGGTTCCTCTTGGATCAACAGAGACTACAACATACCCTTTCGATGCCAATAACTGATGAAACATAAAATCATTACCATCCCATTGGTTTGTTACTTCATTATGGCCAGGCCCACCATAGACATTCATGTAAACTGGGTATTTATTGGATTCATTAAAATTCGGAGGAAAGATTGTTGATACATTCAGCGCAGTACCATTTACCATGATGGTGCGGTACGTTTTCTCACTCAAATGTAAGGTAGATAAACCCTTGTTTAATGCTGCATTATCTTCCAAAACCTTTACCAAAGCACCATCTTCGTTATACAAGCTGTGTACAGGTGGGGTATTTCCATTTGAATAGGAACCAACGTAATACTTCATGCCTTGTGTAAAAGAAGCATCCATCCAACCTTCAGAAGGCGACAATATTTTTACCTCTTTCGTTTGAACATTAATTTGACACAGCACTTTAGAAACACCAAACTGATGGGATCGTGTGTAGTAAAAATGCGTGCCTGCTTGGCTCACACCGTATGAATCAATCAAGTCCATCTCACCGTCAGTAATTGAACTAAGTTTGCCCGAATAATCCAAGGTATACAGTTGATTATACCCTGATTTTTCTGAAGTAAAATAAAACCCGTTGCCATTAGGCATAAAATGTAAGGACTCATTCACGTCGACATAGGTATTGCTAACGTCTGTAAAGAGAATGCTGTGCACTGGTTTTTTTCCCGCAGTAAAATCTACCATATGGTAACTCAAGCTGTCTTGGTGTCGATTCATGGTCTGTAACAACAAGCGATTGGAAACATTGGACCATTGAATTCTTGGGATATACTCATATTTTCCTAAGGTGATTGGGTAGATTTTAGTAGGTTTAGCAACGGCTACCCAATGCGCTGTAACTACGGAATTATCTTCACCCGCTTTAGGATATTTATATTCGAACCGCTCAGGATACAAATCACCATAAAAATCAATTCCGAATTCTTTCACCCCTTTTTCTACAAATTTTAGAAAGGCTATATATTTAGAATCTGGAGACCAACTGTAAGCTTTTGTAATAGAAAACTCTTCCTCGTATACCCAATCGGTTGTTCCGTTGATCACTTTGTTTCGTTTTCCATCGGTGGTTAATTTAGTTACCTTACCGGAAGCCAATTCCTTTATGAATAAATCATTTCCATGAATAAATGAAACCTTTGTTCCGTCTGGAGAATATTCTGCTAAAGTTTGCGGACTATGTTCCTCAGACAACGCTTTAATTTCTTTGGTATCTAAATCATACAAATAATGGACCGCATTGTAGCTTCTTCTGTAAATCGGACTAATGGAATTCATGATAAGAATCTTTCGTTCCGATTTATCAAAACTGTAATCTTCAATGATTACCTGTTTGCCTTTACAGGTTAAGGTGCTTGCTTCGATAAGTACACTTGGGGCTTCGTTTGGCTTGGAAATATAGGCAAGGACTAAATTGCCTTCATCATCTAATTTGGTATATCGATCCCCGTCTGCGAGTGAATTAAATCCAAGTACTCCTTGAGCTCGATACTCAAATTTTTTCCAAATTTTTTCAACGCTGATTTCTTGGGCGAAAAAGGCGTTAAAAGCCAGTAAAATTAAGGTTGTGTGTATATATTTCATGCGTTTGATTTGATGCGAATTTAATATATTTCAACAGATTGTTGAAATTAACAGAATGGTAACCTAGACAGCTTAATTATTTTTAAAAAAAAGAACTTAATTTTGCTTTATAAAATTGAATGCATGAAACAACTATTTACCCTAATTACTCTTACTTTCTTAACCTTATCGTTTAGTCAGACGAATTGTGCAGATTTATTCATTTCAGAATATGTAGAAGGGTGGTCGAACAATAAGGCTCTTGAAATTTACAACCCGACGAATCAAGCGATTAACCTAAATGGGTACTTCGTTGTTCGTTATTCTAATGGAGCGAGCACTGCAACGGTTGCGAATGCAGTTCAATTAACGGGAACAGTCCAAGCGCATGATGTTTATGTTGCTGTGTTAGAGAAATTAGATACTGCTGGAACAGGACAAGAAGCGCCAATCTGGGATTCACTACAAGTGAGAGCTGATGGGTTCTACTGCCCAGTATACAATACCTCAAATGCATTTTATTGGAATGGAAATGATGCCGTTGTTTTAGCGAAAGGAACCCTACCAGCGAATGCTGCTACGGTAATCAGTCCAGCAAATGTTCCTGGATTCGCTCTCGTTGATATCTTTGGTAAAATTGGAGAAAACCCCGCAAATGAAACTGGTTCATCTGCAGGAAATGACGGAGGTTGGGCTACAACTTTTCCGTTCAACAACGGACAAGGGGTGATTGTATCCAAAGATCATTCTATGATTCGTAAAGCAAGCATTCAAAAAGGAGTTACCACACAAGTTGCATTCTTTGATCCGCTATTAGAGTGGGATACAATTCCTGCAGTAATTGTTCGATTAGACCAAAATGGTAATCCAGTCTTAGGTGGAAGCGGAAACCCTATCTTAGATGGTAATTGGAATTCACTTGGAACACACGATTGTCAATGTAATCCGGCATCAACAAACGACATGGATGCATTGGCTTATTTCATTTATCCAAACCCATCTTCAGGCACACTGTATATTAAGAATGCTGCTAGCATTAAGCGTTTTCAAGTTATGAACGCTTTCGGACAAGTGCTTTCAACTAAAGAAATAAATAACCAAGACTTGGTAGTTTTTCAAATTGAAGCATCTCGGGGTGTGTATTTTGTAAACATTACCACCAAAGACGGTAAATCAGAGATTCGAAAAGTAATCATTCGATAAGTTAATTCCCGCTTCGGCGGGATTTTTTTTCTATGAAACATTTATTCTTCGTTAGCTTATTTATAGGGGCCCTTTGTTCAATATCCTACGGACAAACAGGTAAAGCCCGCATCACAGGAACAATTACAGAAGGTTCTTCAAGTCAAACCGTAAGTGGAGCAAAAATTGAATTAAAATCTCTGAGCAGCGGTACAGTAGTTAATCGTGTTCTATCTGAATCCAACGGTTCCTATGAAATCAAGGATGTGCCCTTCGGAAATTACCGATTTACGGTAACCCTTATTTCATTTGATACCATTGTGAAAGAGGTGAAGATTTTCAAAACCGAACATGTAGTCAACCTAAGCATGTCAGGAAGTTTGGAATTTGACGAAGTTCGTGTGATTGGTAATGTGGTTAAAGATGGACCAGTACCGATTGCAGTAACTAAAATAAGTACGCAAAAAATACAAGAGGAATTGGGCTCCAGAGATTTACCGATGTTGCTTAACGGAACAGCGGGCGTGTATGCTACACAGTCTGGTGGTGGAGATGGTGATGCTCGAATCAATGTACGTGGTTTCGATCAACGAAACGTGGGGGTAATGATTGATGGCGTTCCCGTGAACGACATGGAAAACGGATGGGTTTATTGGTCCAATTGGTTTGGCTTGGATGCCATTACGGCAACGATGCAAGTCCAACGCGGATTGGGAGCTACCAAAATCGCAATGCCATCGATTGGTGGAACCATTAACATTATTACGCAAGGTATCGGAAATAAGAAAGGAGGAAGCCTAAAACAAGAATACGGTACCGGAAACTTGATGCGCACCTCGATTGCGTATAACACCGGAATTTTAAAAGGTGGTTGGGGGCTTACCGCAGCTGCCAGTTATAAACAAGCGACGGGTTGGGTAGACGGGACGCCGAGTCAAGGGTTCTTTGGCTACCTCAAAGTTTCAAAACAATTTGAAAAGCATTTACTTACACTTTCTGGATTTTCTGCTCCACAACAGCATGGACAGCGATCATTTCGTCAGCCTATTCAATATTGGAGTGAAGATCAAGCCAAAGAAATCGGTGCTTCGATTGATACCAATGCCTTCATGACAGACCTTGGAATTCGTTACAACCAACATTGGGGATATCGCACTGTAGATGGCCAGAAGGAAGTGATGAGTGAGCGCTTGAACTATTATAATAAACCACAAATCACCCTGAAGGATTTTTGGAAAGTAAATAAGAAATTATCCATTTCGAATCTCGCTTACCTATCCATCGGACGCGGAGGAGGTACAGCGCTGTACAATTCATCAGCAATTATTCGTGATTCGAATATGCTCATTGATTGGGATCAGATGGTTGAAGCGAATAAAGTTAATCCACTTTTCGGAACGCCCAACATTGATATGCAATACTCTGCTACAGAAATCAAGAGTACACAAATCCTTTTATCCAGCGTAAACAATCACTTTTGGGTTGGGTATTTAGGACAGGTAAACTATGAAATCAAGAAAGGATTTGAAATTTCAGGAGGTTTAGATGCACGATATTATCAGGGTTCACATTATCAAGAAGTTAAAGATTTAATCGGCGGCGATTACTACATTGATTTATCTGATAAGAATGCTGCCAGTCCAATGAAGCGCGTAGGCGATAAAATTGCCAAGAATTTATTCAATTCAAACCGCGACGGATTAGTTTCTTGGTTAGGTGCTTTTTCTCAGGTTTCATACGAGACCAAAACCGTAAGTGCCTTTGTGAATCTCACAGGAATCGGCAATGGGTATCGAGGAATCGATTACTTCCAAAAACGTGAACTGAATCTTGGGGATACCATTTTGCAGTTTGGATACGGCGACACATTAACATATAATGGTCAAACATACCACAGCTATTCTGAAGGCGTAGATTACGTAAAAACGCCTTGGAAATTCATTCCAGGATTTACATTTAAAACGGGTGCAAGTATCAAGTTGAGCGATTTTGCGAGTGTGTTTATGAACATTGGATACTTGAACCGAACACCGATGTATTCCAACGTAATTGATAACAACTACAATAAATTCTTTGGCGTTATAAATAATGAGAAAATTCTTGCTTTAGAGCAAGGATTCTCTTACGCATCGAAAACATTTGGTGTGAACGTAAACGCATACGCAACCAATTGGAAAAACAAACCCTTCCCATACGGTGTAGCCGTGCCAGATCCAAATGATCCAAGTGAAAACATTTACGTGAACATTAACGGCATGGATGCTGTGCACGTTGGTGGGGAAATTGATGTGGCTTGGGAAATCTCTAAAAAACTATCTACAGAATTAATGTTCTCCATGGGGGATTGGTTCTGGAATTCCAGTAAAACGATTGTCATACCTCAATACGATTCATTGGAATATACCTTTGATGCCAAAGGCGTTCATGTAGGGGATGCAGCGCAAACTGCGTTATCAGCTACCCTTCGATACGAACCTATTAAAAATTTGTATTTCAAAGGTCAAATTCAATATTTCGACCGATATTATTCAGACTTTAATCCCTTTTCCTTGCAAGGCGCAAATGGTGGAAGAGAGTCTTGGATGATGCCTTCATACACCTTGGTTAATTTCTATGCCGGGTATCGATTTAAACTCAAAGAAGATGCACTAATTCTTTCGGGTAATGTAATTAACCTGCTTAATAGAGCTTTTATATCAGATGCTTCTAATAACATGAACGGAAGTAACCAAAATTTCGATGCAACCTCATCCGCGGTGATGTTTGGTCAAGGGTTGCGATTTAATGTATCTTTGTCTTATCAATTCTAATTATGAAGAAAATTTTTACACTCGTTGCGGCATTAAGTACCTTAACACTGGGCGCACAAACCATTCAGCAAGTACGAAACATGTCTATTGGTGCAACCGTTACGGTAAAAGGGGTGGTTTCAAACGGAACGGAACTTGGATCGATTCGTTATTTGCAAGACGGTACCGCAGGTATTGCTATTTATGGAAACACGCTTTCAAGTTTAACTACAGGAGATTCTGTAACTGCCACCGGTGTTTTATTTGATTTCAGTGGTTTGTTAGAATTATCGCCAACGAACAGCTTTACTGACCATGGACCGGTTACTCCAAATGTTCCTCAAGTAATTCCAATTACAAGTGCAGGAGAAGCCTTAGAAGCACAACTAGTTCGTATTGAAAATGTAACTTTCGTACAAAGCGGGAACTTTGCGGCGGGTAACAGTACCGTACAAATAACCAACGGAGCCAACACCTTGGATGTTCGAATCAACGGAACCACAAACATTGACGGAAGTGCCATACCGGCAGGACCAGTAACTATCATTGGATTGGTAGGCCAATTCAATGCAAATTACCAAATTGTACCCCGAAGTACCGCCGATATTATTCCTTACGTTGCTCCGCTTACAGAAATCAATGTTAAGATCAATGGTACTACTGCATTAAATAATACCACATACGTGATTGGAAATACGGCAAACAATACCATTACCATAGAAAATAGTGGTGTACAAAACCTGACAATTTCAGGGGCAACGCTTTCTGGTGCCAATGCGGCAGAATTCACTACGAGTTTAAATGCTTCTTCTGTTGCTGGATTAGGTTCACAAAATTACTCGCTTAATTTCGCTCCTACTGGAAACGGTACACGTACGGCAACCTTAACCATTGCTAATAACGACAACGACGAGAATCCGTATGTTATTAACTTAATCGCGGTGGGATTGGATAATTTAGCTACAGAACCAACTTCTAACGCTACCAATTTAACCTTTTCTAATGTGCAAGCATATACACTTTCGGGTTCATATACTGCTGGAGCAGGAGCTGAAAAATACCTTGTATTGTGGTCGAAAAACGCACCGGTTTCTGGTGTTCCTGTAGATGGTACCAGTTACCAACGCGGGGATATCATTGGCAATGCTAAAGTAGCTTACACCGGGAGTGCAACGTCGTTTGTTCCTAGAGGTGTTCGTGCCAATCAACCGTATTATTTTTCAGTATATGCCTTTAATGGTCCTGCTGGATTTGAAAATTACAAAACAACAACACCGGCCTCAGGGAACGTAACAACGACCGGATTAAACATAGGAAACTACTATTCAAGTATTAATTCTACCGCTCCCAGCTTTTTAAGTGATCTTTCAGCACTAATTAATCCACATACCTTCATTTCCTATTTCAATTACAAGCAAACCGTGATGAATCAATTTGAGGTGTGTGATACTACCAATGGACAATCCTTTGTAACCTGTGTTTATACTGGTGAGAACAAGGTGTTTAACGACCCATTTGATTGGACTGCAACTGGTTATTCAAGAGAACATACCTATTGCCATTCTTGGATGCCTACCTTCCCTTGTGATAATCCAGAGCAACCAGAATATACAGACCAACACAACCTCTACCCTACTAATTTAGCGAATGCGAATTCTTACAGAAGTAATCTTCCATTGATGGAAATTACAGGGAATGTACTTTATACCTTCTTGGAAGGAAGTGTTGGATATAATGGGAATCAAATGTGCTATGAACCAAGAGATGCACAAAAAGGAAATGCGGCACGTTCGATTTTTTATCAGGCTACATGTTACAACATGCAAAATAACTTGAATTGGGGAATTGCAGCGAACCAAGATCAAGCCACCTTAAAAACTTGGCATTTTGCCGACCTCCCAGATTCTTATGAAATTGCTCGTCAGGAGTACATTTTCAGTGTTCAGGGTAACCGAAATCCATACATAGATTCGGTAAACTTTGCGTGCCATGTGAACTTTGACAACATGTCGTATTTAGAAACCTCATGTAATGTTGGAATTGAAGAACAATTAGCCGCTAATTTATCAGTATTCCCTGTTCCATCTAATGGCAACGTATATGCTCAAGTTAATGGTCTTACCATTACGGCATTTACCATAACTGATTTAAGTGGGCGTATCGTTAAGGCGTCTAAAGGAATCAATGAGGATGTGCTTATCGTTAACGGAAACGATTTGAAATCTGGTAAATACCTGATTGAAGTGAGCACGCCATTCGGAAACACGCGCGGAAGCTTTATCAAAGAGTAATGCGTAAGCTGGTTCTCTGTGCGCTTGTTGCTGCAGGAACCCTCGGTTGTTCCTTTAAAGCACATGTCTCGGCGACTTCAAAAAATCTTGGAGTTGACTCAAATGTAAAAGGAACCGATCACATCGAGCAATTCATTGTTCCTTACCGTGATTCATTAGCCTTTCAAATGGGAGAGGTAATCGGTATGGCTGACACTAGTTTCGAAGTGGTTTTCCCAAGTTCAAACCTTATGAATTGGGCCACAGATGCCTTACTCATACAAGAAACACAGACGGTCCGCTTGGCTGAACCTGTGATTTGTATATTAAATGCCGGCGGTTTACGCGCGAGCTTAAACAAAGGTCCAATTACCGTTGGTGATTTATTCAAGCTTATGCCCTTCGACAATAGTGTAGCCTGGGTTCGTTTGTCTGTGTCGCGTATTGAAGCCATTGAAACGTTTATGAAAAACCAACCCAAAGGCGTTCCGCTTGCGAACGCTAGGTTTGAAAAAGGCAAGTTAACGATTCAAGGACTTAATGAAACACATACCCATTTTTGGGTAATCACCTCGGATTATTTGGCGCAAGGTGGAGATAAGATGACATTTTTCTTGGCGCCAGAAGCATACCAACTGAAGCCAAAAAATCTTCGCGATGTGTTTATCGAAGAAGTTAAACGACAGGGAACCTTAGTTAATAATACCGAAAAACGCTTTATCCCATGAATCGAAGAGTCTTTGTAGGATTAGCTGGATTAACGAGTTTAGGTGCACTAACAAGTTCCTTTGAACTTCGAACTTCTGCGCAGCGAAAGGGTAAAAAACTTACCATTCTTCACACGAACGATACCCATTCGAATATTGATCCGTTTCCTCTGAACCATGCTAAATATCCGGGGATGGGAGGCGTGGCAAAACGAGCGGCCTTAATTGAGCAAATCCGAAGGGAAGAAGAACATGTCATTTTAGTGGATTCCGGCGATATTTTTCAAGGGACACCGTACTTTAATCGATACCATGGGGAATTAGAGATGAAACTAATGTCGGCCATGCAATACGATGTCGCTACGATGGGAAATCATGATTTTGATATTGGGATGGAAGGATTCAAGAATGCGCAACGCTTTGCGAATTTCCCCTTTGTCTGCAGCAATTATGATTTCAGAAAAACCACCTTAGCGAACCAAACTTTGCCGTATCATATCCTAAGACGAGGAGGAGTTAAGATTGGTTTTTTTGGCATTGGAGTGAATTTGGACGGCCTCTCCCCTGCATCGTGTTTTGCAGGGATGAACTATATAGACCCAATTGAGCAGGCTAATAATATGGCCAAATTACTGAGTGATTTAGGCTGTGATTTGGTGGTTTGTTTGTCGCATTTAGGTTTCGAATATTCGAGTACGCAAATTTCTGACAAGGTATTGGCTGCTCAGACAGCGAATATTCATTTGATTCTTGGAGGACACACCCATACCTTCATGGAAAAACCCTTAATCATGGAAAATGCCAATAAAAAACCCGTCTTGATTAATCAGACGGGCTGGGCAGGACTATTTCTGGGACGCATCGACATTGATTTCCAACGCGGGATGTTCAAGCATCAAGCACTTTTGGTGCAATAAGCTTATTCTTGCACCCAAATCAACATACATCCATTTAAGACCATCGTTGATCAATATTTTTAGCAATTCATTGATATAGAGTTCATATAATGCTAACGAAAATCGCTTACTATTGTATTAAAATTCAACGCTTATGAATTCTTTCTTTTACCTTTATTTATTGGTCATTAGCGCCTTGTTAACTTCTGCTTTTGCACAAAGTAGCATAAGTGCTCCGGAGTGCATCGCCCCATTCTATCACGGTGTGGCTTCAGGTGATCCATTAAGTGATCGTGTAATTATTTGGACAAGAATAACCCCCGCAGATTTTGGCCTTACCCTGAATGGAAGCTATCACGTGGCTACCGACAATCAATTTAATAATATAGTGGCAAGTGGGACTTATTCAACTGATTCCACCAAAGATTTTACCGTAAAAATTGATGTTACGGGCCTCAATCCAAATACATTTTACTACTATGAATTTGAGCATAATGGAGCCTACAGTTTAGTGGGTAGAACAAAAACACTTCCCCTTGGGGCAGTAGATAACATGCGTTTAGCGGTGGTGTCCTGCGCAAGTTTAGAGTCTGGGTATTTCAACGCATACGAAGCCATTGCTAACCGAAACGATGTAGATGCAGTTCTCATGCTTGGAGATTACATATATGAATATGAAAGTCAAGGATTTTCTCCGAATGGAAATGTAGATCGAACGTGGCAACCTGCTGAAGAAATCACTGAGTTGAACGACTATCGCCTGCGTTATAATTCATACCGCCTTGATTATGCCCTTCGTAAACTACATCAAAATTTTCCGTGGATATGTATTTGGGATGATCATGAAACCGCCAATGATTCCTACCCGGGTGGGGCTGATAACCATCAAGCGAATGAGGGCCCTTGGGCACAACGAATGTCAGCGGGAAAAAAAGCGTATTTTGAATGGATTCCAATTCGTCCAAAGGCGCCCGGTAATCAAGAAATTTTCAGAACGTTTGAGCTCGGTGATTTAGCGAAAATCATCATGCTCGATACCCGCCTCGAAGGAAGAGACCAGCAAGTCGGTACAAACGATCCGGTATTCAACGATACAACGCGCACTATACTTGGTCCCTCGCAATTCAATTGGTTTAAGAATGAACTCGGCAGCACCGCTCAACCTTGGAAGATAATTGGCAATCAAGTGATGATAGGTGCCGTAGAAATTTTTGGTACGCCCATCAATACGGATTCTTGGGATGGCTATCCTGCGGAGCGCCAAAAATTATTTAATCACTTAACTTCAAATAACATCGATAACATGGTGGTATTAACCGGAGATATTCATACAAGTTGGGCGGTCAACCTTAAAAATGGAAATACTCCTGTTGGCGTTGAAATGGTAACCCCAAGCGTAACCTCTCCTGGAGTACCTATCAACTTATCTGGTTTAATCACACTGCAAAATCCAGATATTAAGTATGTGGAATTAACAAAACGCGGTTTTATGTTGGTTGATATTACTGAGCAACGAGTTCAAGGAGACTGGTATAATGTGAATACAATAGATCAAATGAACCCTGGTTCCACATGTGTAAAATCCTACGTTACCAACAATGGATCAAATGAACTAATACTCGCGAATACTCCAGCAACAGGACATGGTGCATTCAATATTCCCTTACAAGACCAATGCAGTAGATTCAATGGGATTTCTAATAATTTTTCCGCTTTACTTGGTTTGTATCCAAATCCAGCAAATTCCGTGCTTAAAATTCAAGGCACTGCATTAAACTTAGACCAAATTATAATCTATTCCGAATCCGGTAAACGAATGATCTTACCAATGTTCTCGGGTATTTGGGATAAAGGGATGCAAGTATTCGAAATTGAAATTGATTCAATTCCACCTGGGGTGTATTTCATTAAAATTAATAATTCGAATGGGGAAGCAACCTATAAATTCATTAAACAATAGGTTAAAAGGAAAATTGTCTCTTCCCCCGTTTGTTTTCATGATATTCCGGATTATTCTCTTTCTCTGATCCCATCGCCCAAATTACATCTAACACGCCACCACTTGTAGTGAGTTGCGTAAAATCAAAATCCTCGGCATCGCCTGTGGCAAGTGCCCGAGCCATTGAAAATATCCGCCGACCATTCTTCATCTCTTCAGATTTTATTACCCAATGCTCTAGTTTGTCGCGTTTTGCGGGTGCATACCCAGTTAATACGGCATCGTAGGGATTAGTATTCACAAAGGCCTCCTTCCAAACTGGAATCATCAGAACATCCACCCCTGCCTGCATACGCTTCGTGTTTAAGCCCAAGGCAAACCAACTTTTTGAAGGACCGTCAATTTGGACAAACACACTGTCTGACAAGGTGATTTCAACTCCTATCCAATTGGTGGATAAGGTGTCTCCAAATTTCGCTTGGACCGTTCGCTGCGCATAAGTCCCTGTGAGCAACAAAAACAAAAACCCACTACATAATACTCGTTTCATACACTTATTCAATTATTATTATTTTAACTGCTTTTCGTTCATTTCGAATGAAATAAATCCCAGGGAGCACATCCATTCTCAACCGGTTATCGGCTAAGGTACCTTTCCATAATACGCGACCATTCATATCTACCAAGACCCAATTCCCAAAGGGTAATATAAGTTCCCCTCCCCGATGCAACACCGTCGGAAATGGGGATTTAAGTTCATCCTCTGTGAGACCACCGGTTGAAACAGTCAAATTCACAGTGACTAAACTATCACACCCTTGGGTAGTACTCAATTGTTGTGTAAATGAACCGGAACTTGTGTACACCTGACCATTCCATGTAAATGAACTCGTAACAGTGGTGTCAAATACGGTCAAAGGCGCCGATTGATTAATAACAATATCCCATAAAACCAACGAATCACAGCCATTTACATTCGTTAACAATTCAGAAATAATCCCTGAATTATTATAGGTTTGCCCCCCAATAATAACGGAATCACAACTGTTTAGCGGCACCAATACCGTATCTCCTTGAGTCAAGGTAAACTGAATATTTAGTATGGAGTCACACCCGAGATTGCTTGGTAAAATCTGCTGAAAAGTACCACTCTGGTTATACGTTTGTCCATTTAAGGTTAAGGGAACGCATTGTGAAAAGACCAAATTGGTTTGTGTACTCGATAAAATGGTCAATTGCAAGGTCACTACTGAATCGCATCCCGAAAGGGTTTGACCCTGAAATGTATAATTTCCGGATTGTGTTAAAATCTGGCCATTCCAATTCAAGGAATCACATGCACTCGAGGTTTGGCTCACAGTATATGCCGGAAACACCTGAATCTGCGCGGAGGATGATGGTCCATTACCGCAGGCATTTGTTGCCGCGACCTGTATAGCGATTAGTGGAACGCCCGCTTGAGGAGTAATCGTTAACGTAGGTTGTTGCGTCGTTGAATTCACACCGTTAATGGTCCATTGGTAGCCTGTGGCTCCTTGTACATTGCTTGAGTTGAGTGCTATTGTGTTTTGATTGCTGCAAATATTCTGAGGGAAGTTTGCAGTTTGCGGTGCATTAATTGGCGCACTAAGTACGTTAACGGTAACCGCCAAGCGCGTTTGTGATTCTTGTCCAGAAACAGTTTGCGATGCATAATAGGTCGTCCCATTTACAAGCGTTGTTGCATTGGATAAGGGAATACCCCCAGAAGCGTTGGCGTACCATTGAATGCTGGAGCCTGTTACTTGGAGCTGATTGAGCGTTGCACCGGCACACACTGTTTGTGGTGAATTACCTGTTGGTGGAGGAGTAACCGGAACTAAGGTAAATGTAGCTGTAGAAATCCCGCGATTTGTATTCCCATGATAGGCGTATGTAAAGGTATTTGAACTCGCTCTGGCCCATATCAACGAAATAGATCCTGGAGCGGCAGTGAATACATGGTCATTTACGTCCCCAGTGTTCAGTGCTCGCGTTGCAATTACCGTTCTAACCCCTCCGGCGACCACATTGGAGCTAATCGTCCAATGCTGTTGTGCATCCGTTACTGGCGCGGAATAACCTGAGAGATATGCATCAAAATTAGTCAGTGCAGCAGCACTGTGAACGGCCACTACATCGGTGCCTGCCGCCATCGACCCTGCATTAAAACCCACCGCAAACCAACGGGCGGAAGGACCTGTTAAAGTCATGGTAACATTTGCTCCAACATCCAATTTTACAGACATAGTCAATCCAGCCGTGCTAGATAATGTAACGGTACCCGTAGTGTAGGTTTGAGCAAAGGCTGTTAGGGAAACAACCAACAAAAGAAATAAACTAATATTTTTCATGCGATGTAAAGATAGCGGTAAGTCGTTCGTCTTGATAAAACAATAATAATTCTTGTATACTGCGGCCTTTCGGATCTGGCAACTTAAGGTTTGGATTTTTAGCGAGCAGGAGGTCCACCATCTCATAGCGCTTCATACTCATGGCCATGTGCAAGGGGGAACCGAATTGTGAAAACTGACACGTATCGTCGGGTGATACCCCTTGATCCAAGATAAATGAAAGCATTTCTAGATTATTTTTAAAAATAATTCCATAGAGCGCCGAGCCTTCAGCCGCACAATACCGAATATCTGCTCCACGCTGCACCAATAATTTTGCGACATCGTTATTTCCACGGTAGCATGCCAACACAAAGGGTGTGATCCCGCGCTCTGATAGCCGGTTAACCGATGATGGGTCTTTATCTAAAAGCGCCGTCATGGATTCAACTGTACCAGTTCGAGCAAGTTCATGCACCTCTTGCGCCATTCCAACGAAGGGCATGAATAAGCAGATGAAACAGAAGCCAAAAATACGTGTTGTCATGTGTTAAAGATAAAGCAAAACCGTTAACCGTTCTTTTTGTTCGCGAGAATTAACGTAAAATATGAGTATGAAAGGGATAATGTATTCTTTCCCCCTTGGAAGGGGGACAAAGGGGGATGACTCATAAGTATCAGACTCCATCCGAGGGGATAACCTCATCAATCAATGTCACCTCCCTTAATCCCTCCTCGAGGAGGGAAAATAAATATCTAATGGATAATTTCCCCCTTGGAAGGGGGACAAAGGGGGATGACTCTGAAGAGTATCAGACCATAATCCCTCCCCTGCGCCTTCGCTAGAGCTTCAGTGCAAGCGAAAGGAGGGAAATACAGACTTATTGTGTAATCAATATTTCCTTAAGAGACTAAAACCTAACGTACCAAATGAAAAAACACATGCCCTTCTTTTTCCTCTCCCCCAATTCCAAGGAGCCTGAATTTCATAAAATAGGTGCCCTCCTTAGCTAATTGTCCATTTGGCAAGGTCCCATCCCAAAACTGATTGACTTGATTTAATTCAACCATAAGTTCTCCCCATCGATTGACAATCAGGGCTTCTTGACTAAGTACATTTTGAGAGAAAATCCCATATTGTTCATTCGTGCCATCTCCATTCGGAGAAAAAACATTGGGAATAAAATACTCGATGCTGCCACAAGGAATAATTTCAATTCCCACGGAGGCATCATCAAGACACCCATTGGCATCCGTAATCGAGAATAATATTGTTTCGTTTTGCACCCCCTGAACCCAAATGGATGGATTGCTTTCTCCTGTACTCCAAGCATACGTATAGCCTGGCACGCCTCCGGTTACGGTAGAAACCAATTCAACAGAATCTTCAAGACATAAGGATACGCTTGAAGGCAAGGACACCTGCAACGAGGCGGGCTCTGTAATCGTAACCGTTAAAGAATTTTCACACCCCGTGGCATCCATTGCAGTAATGGTATATTGTCCGGAGGCTAAGAAGGCAAATACGCCTGAGTTTTGAAATGCCCCATTATTTAATTGATACTGATACGGAGGGGTAGAACCTCCAGCACTGGCTGAAATAGAACCCGTTGTTTCTCCAGCGCAAAGCACGCTGGTAACAATCGGATTATTAAGAACAGGCCCACCCAAGCTAGGAACGATATAGGTAGCGTTGGCGCTACATCCGGTTGCTTGGTCGGTAACCACCACGGAATATGATCCTCCAGCTAAATTTTGGATATATGTCCCTACTCCAATATTTGGGTTCCATGCATAGGTATAATTCCCGGAACCCCCAGAAACGCTTACTTCGATTGCACCGGTAGCACCACCACATTGGGTTCCAGTAATGTTTTGCGCATTCACAAGGATTTGATCCGGTTGTGTAATTGTTAGGGTGGTATCCCCGGTACAATTCATGGCATCTGTAGCCGTAATGGTATAGGTTCCTGCCGCTAAATTGGTTTGAGATGCTCCCGTAAGATTTCCGGGAAGCCAAGTAAAGGTATATGGTGCTGTTCCCCCGGAAGCGGAAGCTATTGCTTCGCCGTCACTTAATCCATAACAGGTGACATTGGAAATTCCTGTCAAGGAAACCGTAATCGTAGGACAAGGATTCGGATTACAAGGCAACAAATTTGCAAGGGTCAATACTTGCACTGTTCCAGCGGCATCGGTTACTTGAACTTGAGCTACCCCAGCGGGTGGTGTTGCATTCGTTCCATTTGCAAAATTCACCCATTGAGCAGGTGAATTGCATGAATTTACCGGCACCACGCCGTTTAAGCATTGTCCAAAAAACCACGTATAACCGCAACTTTGACATTCTCCTTGATTCGTAATGGGTGTATTCTGAGCGGCTTGATAATACGCCCAAGCATACGGCGCTACTCCTCCACTTACCGTTAAGGAACCATTCGCTTCAATACATGCCGTTAAGCCCTGGCATGGACTAACAGTAATGGTTGTTGATTCTGCACCACAAGGTAAGGTGTATATTATAGATTGATTGCCCACCCCGGCATTCGCTGGGGTAAAGAGTCCAGAGGCACTTACCCCAGGCCCACTCCATGTTCCTCCGGGGGTCGCCGCGGTTAATTGCATGGGAGCATCCGAAATACATACATTTTGAGGAGAACAAATCGATGCATCGCAGCAAGAAGAGGTCATTGGCGCACATGCAGCGGCAGCAAAGGTTTGGATATATCCAGTTCGTGTATTGCTCGAAGAATTCCCTGTACTTCCGACAGCCACAACATCTCCTGCCGTTGTGACGTGCACATCATACACTTTAAAGGTGGTAGGGTATGTAGCTAATTGGACCAAATTAGCATCAAACTTAATTACCGCTGTGGATGAACCAACGTATACGTTACCACAATTATCGATATCAATTCCGCTATTGCTGACCGAAAAATCACCGAGCGCTGTCGTATTTGCCCCACCCGGAATAATTGATGTAGTAAGAATCGCTCCGGTCTGAAGGTTTCGTTTGACCACATTCAATCCATTTTGCGTGTAATAAAAATTATTATTCGCCTTTATAGCACAAATCCCGGCATTATCGTAGCGATAATTCTCGCATTTATATCCGAGATCATAGCTGTTATCTATTTTATAGAATAAAGGCGCACCATTACAGGCATTAAAATTTTGATTAAAGGCTCCAACCGTATCTTGGGTCATGAAATAATATTTCCCATTGGGAGAGGCACAAATGGCACGTACTTCTTGCACCGAAGGAGGAAATGCAAAAGTATTCCCTTGAGCCACATCCGCACTGGAAGTGACATTTCCTGTGGCAATATCAATATTATAAATCGATGCTGTTAAATTCAAACCTGATCCACCGGTACCTCCCACCACGAGCATACTCTGATCACAATTAAATGAAATACTCCAAAACTCATCGTTACTGAATAATCCACCAGGATTCGCATTATTCCAAACCAATGCACCAGCCGGACTTATTTTCTGTATCGCTGCCGTAGATCCAGCAGTGACATAAGAATTACCTAAATTATCTACGGCAAAGGTTCCGAGCCACACATTGGAGGTATCGTAGGGAGTATTGTATGTCCATTGTAAGGCTCCAGCCGCATTATATTTAAGTACTTGCATTGGCATCACGCCACCTATGGCATATATATTTCCAGCGGCATCCTTATCGCATTCCCAAACGCAATCCCAATTGCTAGCAAAACTTGGAAGTTGGGTCCATGGATCTATGATTACGGTTTGTGCTTTGTCATACTTACCCAAGTTAAACCCAACAGTCCGTTGATCTAAGAGGTTAAACGAAGAAGGAATGGTGGCATCATCTGCAAACTCGTAAAAGGAAATTGGTGCGTGATCAACTAAATCACCAAACATCGTTTTAATGTGGAGTTCATCGTTTATCAGGTTAAGGTCCCGATCAAAAATCATTCGAAAAGCTTGCACAGAAGCAGTTGGATGAACAACTAAGGCATACTTAAGCCCTGATTCCGGATGAATACGGTATGTTAAATCTATTCCCGGCGCTATGTCTTTATACACCAGTTCATCAAATCCTTTGATATTGGTTTTATTGATTATTCCCTTGGCAGAAGATTGGTAAGAATAACTAAAATAGTCCGACCGTGGGAAAATAGCCACTAGTTCAGATTTCGTTGCACTTGGGAAATGGACATTTAGTTCGTCGTGAGTGTAGGTGTATTTTCCAATCCGTCTCTCCCATTGTTTATGATCTTCCAATGAAGTAATGGGTGAAGAAGGTACTTCAGATTTAATTCCCTTTTCCGCATCTAAAAAAACATAGCTAATTCCTGTAATTCCAAAGAAAACCTTTGCCTTTCCGAAATCGGCAGCATATCGAATTTTCCCCGTATGTTTATTTTCATATTCATCGAATTGCCCTTGATTTTCAATAAAACATTTTGGACGTTCAAATTCTTTTTTCCACGCTTGCGCATTGAGGGAAACACTAAGGGATGTGAAGAAAATAATAGCGACAATAAGCGAGCGCATAAGAGCCAGAATTTAGGTTTGGATGCCCTAAGTTAACAATAGTTTAATTATCTATATCTTTGTTAAGAACCGAATTGCTTATGACTATTTTTTACCGCCTTGCAATTGCATTAGTTATCCTACTTGTTGCACCCCAATTAATGGCGCAATGTCCAGCCGGACAATGGCCTGTTGGAATCACTATTGTTCCTGATGATTACCCAGGAGAAACGAGCTGGAATTTATACAGCAATGGCAATGAAGTGGCAAGTGGAAATGTAAATGGCTCGGTGGTTTGTGTCGATTCAGCGGATTGCATTCGTTTTGATATCCATGACAGCTATGGCGATGGGATTTGTTGTGGTTATGGACTTGGGTCGTATGTAATCACCTTGAACGGAACGCAAGTAGCGAGTGGCGGACAATTTGCATCAACCGCATCTCATTCTTTTAATTGTGGACCAGGAACCATTTGCGAAAACCCGATTCCAATAGATACCGGAGTAACGGTTTCTACTCAAGAAAACTTATACTATTCGTTCACCCCGGATACAACCGGAATTTTCGCCATTTCTACGTGTAATCTGAGCGCATGCGATACACGAATCTGGGTATATAACAACTGCGCCAACGTAGACTTCAACGGTTCAGCTACCGGTGCACTTTATTACAACGATGACAATGCGTTGTGCGGAGTTCAAGCCGATTTGCATCCCTTACTCACTGCAGGAATTCCCTACATTATCAAAATTGGCTTAAAAGCGAATACGGCGTGTGCTGCGAGCATTCCTTTTTCAATAACGTATGAGGGTGCCATGACCTCGGTACTTCCAATCGTAAAATTAACTACGGTGAATAATGCAATCAACAACGATGTTAAAGTTCCTGTGGTCATGGAAATCATTGATAATGGACCAGGACTACTAAACTCAACAGCCGATACGCTATACAGTTATGAGGGGACGATCATGACGGAATTGCAAGGATTCACAGGACCTGGATATCCCAAGAAAAACTACGACTTTGATTTGGTCGATGCGAATGGGAACAAGATTGATACCTCCTTGTTGGGCATGCCTGCTGAGAATGACTGGATATTTAAAGCGGAATACTTAGATAACTCCTTGTTAGTTAATTCGGTGACCTACGAATTTGCACGTCGTATGGGGCGCTATGCACCCCGTACAAGGCTCTGTGAGATCTTTCTCGACGGAACATATATTGGTGTGTATACCTTGACTGAAAAAGTGAAACGCGACAATAACCGCTTAGATATCGCCAAGATGACATCGGCTGATACGGCAGGAAGTGAATTAACGGGGGGATATATCATAGAAATGAACATTAACGGCGCCCCTGCTGCATGGAATTCGGTTTATCCACCAATCAATAGCGCAACTTCACCCCATGCGGTTGAATTTAAATATGTCTACCCAAAGGCAGATTCGATCCTACCCGTGCAAGCTAACTACATCAAGACCTATGTAGACTCCTTTGAAAATGCCTTGAACGGAACGAATTATACGAACGATACCTTGGGGTACCGCAAATGGATTGATGTAGGAACCTTCATCGACTTCTTGATTGTTAATGAATTCAGTATGAATTATGACAGTTACGGTCGCAGCACCTACATGTACAAAGAAAAGGATACCGACGGAAACAAATTGTGTATTGGTCCACCTTGGGATTACGACCGTGCCATGGCGGATGATCCAAATTCGGGATGGGTTTGGGAAAACACGCATCCGTATTGGCCTTTTCCTTTTTGGTGGTCTAAATTATATACGGACTCGGTGTATCGTCATGAATTAGCTTGCCGTTGGTTTAGTTTACGCGAAGATGTATTGAAAACTCCTCGATTTATGGCCTTTATTGATAGCATTTCTGCCCCACTCTTTCAAGGACCTGCCGACCGAAATTTTGCGGTTTGGCAAACCTTGGGTGCAAGTACTTATAATGCTCAGGTGCAGAACATGAAAGTATTTCTTTATTACCGGTTAGCCTGGATAGATAATGAATTGGCCCCTTTTGGTGCCGTGCTTCCTAACGTAACTATCCCCTCAGACACTACCGTGTGTAAAGGAATAACATACACCGCTACCTACAATCCGAGTTATTCATACAATTGGATACCAGGACCTGAAACCCCGTCCATCACATTAAATACGCCAGGCACTTATAACTTACGGGTGATAGATAACTTTGGTTGTCAACGCACACTTCCGATGACGGTGAGCATTTCTGCACCGGATTCCACCTTCACTCAAGGATTGCACGTGGCGGGTGATGTATATTATATTTTCGTTGGGAATAATGGTACGAACAGCCAATACCTTTGGGATTTTGGCGATCAAACCATATTATCAAGTGGACAGACGGTGAGCCATATCTATGCAACGCCGGGGATTTACGACGTGCACATGACCGTAATCGATACCTTGGGTTGTATGGGAGAATCCACCAAACAAATTCAAATAACCGATGGAGAAATACAGGTAAGTATTCAGCCGAACCCATCCGTGAACAATCCAATCATCACGCACAACATTCCACAGAACGAAACCTTTAGCTTTACCCTCTATGATGCAGCCGGAAGAAAACTGAAAGAATTCTCCAATCCTGCATCTCCATTTACCATAGAAACTTCCGGAATGGCTGAAGGAACCTATTGGTTACAATGCAGCTATAAGGGTCAAAAAATAAGTAAAGGGTTGGTGTCTATCAAATGAAGTTGACCATTTACCTTGATTTCGACGGAACCGTGGTGGAACACCAATATCCAGCATTAGGTGCTGAAAACCCACATGCATTTCGGATTATTCGTGCATTACAAGTCAAAGGACATCACATCATTTTGAACACCTATCGTGCCGACATCAACGACGGAAGTTTAGCAGAGGCGCTGGAATATTTGAATTCACCATCCAATGGCTTACTTCCAATCACGGAACATACCGCTAAGAAAATTCATCCCGGTCCGTTTGACTTAAGGGAAAGTCTTCG
>Ga0315903_10003030_pt1 | contig 23818 bp, 23 predicted proteins | sample LakEriMetagenome_7_FD_203524 | JGI IMG/M metagenome (GOLD analysis project Ga0315903, IMG submission 203524) | Freshwater fungal communities from buoy surface, Lake Erie, Ohio, United States - Buoy 2 MA119 | ecosystem: Environmental > Aquatic > Freshwater > Lake | place: USA: Lake Erie, Ohio... | reverse complement strand
CGTCAACCCGCCCGTCCAGGATCGAGCGCCACGTGGAACACACGTCTCCCGCAGCACCCGGCTGGACGTACACGTGGCGTGCACGGGGCTCGCCGGCCCATCGACGGACTCCTTGCGACAGCCGAGCGTCGTCCTCCAGCCGGATGCGGAGCTCCGGTGGGCACTCCACCATGCCGTGGTCGGAGGTGATCACGAGGACGCTGCCGGGAACAAGGGTCGCCAGGAGTCGCTCGACGAGCGCATCCACCCTGACGAGGGCGTCGCGCCACTGAACGCTGCTTGGTCCGTATTCGTGCCCTACGCGGTCGAGCTCCGGCCAGTACACGTACGTGAAGCTGGGAACACTCGAGACGAGAATCCGCGCCAGAGCGACCGCACGGTCGTCGATGTCCGCGACGCCGATGTACTCAGCCCCACGCAGCACGGCACCCGTGAGGCCCGACGAGGCGTACGCGGACGGCGATAGCGTTGTTACCCGCACTCCGGCCCGGTCGGCGAGCTCGAAGACCGTGGGCTCCGGCTGCACGGCGATGGGCAGCGGATGGTGTCCCCAATGGAGGGGCGTGAGCACCTCGCCGAGGTCGGGGAGCTCGAACGACGCGCCCACCATGCCATGGCCCCCTGCCAAGAGACCCGTGCCGAGTGACGCCAGTCCGACCGGCGTGGTGGTCGGAAACGCCGCGAGAATGGAACGCCCCGAGAGAGCGACCAGATGAGGAGCCAGGGTCGCGCTCTCCTGCAGTGCCTGCCAGCCGAGCCCATCGATGAGGCACACGATCACGTGCCGGGCCTGTCCCAGGCCCAGGCGATCCGCCATGCCGGGAACATTGAGGGCCGCTCCCGCCGATGTCCCGACGTCCGCAAGAGTCAGCGGTGCGGAGTCATCAATCACTTGGCGCGCGCCGCCGTCGCCTGTGAGAGGGCGGAGGCGAAGGCCAGAACCTGAGCCACAACGGGGGCTCCGTCGGCGGCTTCGGAGACCCGGACGGAAAGGTCATCGTTGCTGGCCGTGCCGGTGTATCCATGATCGGCATCGCACTGTGGGTCTCCGCACGACGCGGGTTCGAGATCGAGCCTGCTGACGGCACCCCATCCGATCGTGAGCACCACCTCTGCAGCCGCACCCCCGGGACGATGGTGCTCGGGATCGGAAACCACTCGGGAGACGACCACAGAGTCGACGCGCTCGAGGCGCACAGCCTCCGTGGAGGCCGTCGCGGACGCGACCGAGTGCCCCTCGTCGGCCGGATGCTCATCGGTGTGCTCCACGATGAGCCGGGTGGGCGTGAGTGCCAGCACGGTCACGTGCCGGCGGAGTTCGTCACGATCGAACATCGCCTCGTGATGAACCACGTAGGAGATGACGGGCTCGTCGGCAAGGGCGGTCTCGAGTGCATCGGCCACCAGATCCGGGTAGTACCCCGAGCGCTGGATGTCCTTGCGCAGCTGCTTGCCCAGGGCGGTATCGCTCATGCCTGGCATTCTTCCACCACGCTCGGGTTGATCTTCGTCCGCTGCCGACTTCACGATGGCCCTCCCGGCGTGCTGGGCTCCGCACGTACATCCAGCGTGATTCGCACGACATCGTCATCGGCCTCGTGCTGCTCGGTGATCGGCAGGCCACTGTGCTCAAGGAGCCCCAGCATGCGTGGATTCGCTGCGAGCACCTCGGCGTCCAGATATCCGATACCGCGGGCACGGGCACGCGAAATCAGCGCGTGGAGCAGGCGGGATCCCAGTCCGCACCCCTGCCAGGCATCGGCAACGACGAAAGCCACTTCGGCGCGATCTCCCCCCGTGGCGTCGAACCGGGCTACGCCGACGATGTCCTCCCCGGACTGGACCACCAGAGCCTCACGCGAGGCGTGGTCGACGATCGTGAAGTGATCCACCTGCGCATCGGTGAGGTGCGGATGCACGACGAAGAAGCGCAAGTAGACCGTGCGCTCGGACAGACCGTCGTGGAAGCGTCGCAGAGCAGGTCCGTCGGTGGGGTGGATGGGTCGGATGATGACCTCCTCACTCGCTGACGAATCGACGATGACGGTCATGACGGCTGAATGCCCGACTGCGAGAGGACCACGACCCGATTGTTGCCCACGGGTATCGTCACGTCCATGCTGGCCGTTGATCGCGTGGATCGTTCCCTCTTCATCATTGCGCCGGAGGTGGAGGAGGCACTCCGCTCAGGAGCAGCGATCGTGGCGCTCGAGTCCACCATCATCAGTCACGGCCTGCCGCGCCCGGAGAACCTTCGCGTGGCCGCCGAGGTCGAGGACATCGTCAGATCCCGCGGAGCCGTTCCGGCCACGATTGCGATCCTCGACGGCAGGGTGCGAATAGGTCTGGATGGCGATGCACTCAACCAAGTCGCCCACCGAGATGACATCACCAAGGTCAGTACCCGCGATTTGGCCACTCTCGTTGCCCAGGGCGGCAGCGGTGCCACTACGGTGGCCGCAACGAGCCATCTCGCGCACGCGGTGGGAATCCCGATCTTTGCCACGGGGGGACTCGGCGGCGTGCATCGTCACGCGCGTGAGAGTTGGGACGAATCCGCCGATCTGACCTCGCTGTCCACGACGCCCGTTGTCGTGGTGTGCTCTGGCGTGAAGTCGATCCTCGACGTGCCGGCGACGCTGGAGCGCCTCGAAACGCTGCATGTTGGCATCGTCGGTTACGGAACCGATCGATTTCCGGGCTTCTACCTGTCCGATTCCGGCTACTCGATCGACTGGAAGGTCACCTCGCCCGACCAAGTGGCTGAAGCGATGGCCTCCCGTTCGTCACTGGGGATCTCTTCATCCTTGGTGGTGGCGAACCCGCTGCCGGTTGACGAGCAGTTGGATCCTGACGTCCACCACGAGGTCCTGGAGGAGGGCCTGCGTCTAGCGGCGGCGCGGAACATCACCGGGAAAGACGTCACTCCCTTTCTGCTGGATCACTTTCATCGTGCGACGCATGGCATCAGCCTGATCGTCAACGAGCGCATCATCGTTCGAAACGCTGAACTCGCCGCTCGGATCAGCGTCCAGCACGCCGGCAGGAGCGGTCGTCTTCGTGACGGATGAGCTCCGGTCCGATCGCCAAGCCACCGGGGCTGGCGACGCCTGCACGCAGGCTTTCTGCCAGCCTGGCTCAGCGGCAACCCGCTGCCCGAGTCCGCGGGCCGGGGTCAGGCCCCAGCTGATCACTGTGTGAGCCGTGTCGGTGCCGGCCCATGGGACCCCTGACGCGACAGAATCGAACCCGCCACAGCCGAGAGGAACCCATGCCCCGCCGCAGTACGCCCCGCGCCGTCGATCACGGGCGCATCATCGACGTGGACGTCTCCACGGAGATGCAGGGCTCCTTCCTGGAGTACGCGTATTCGGTCATCTACTCGCGGGCCCTGCCTGACGCCCGTGACGGCCTGAAGCCGGTGCAGCGCCGCATCCTGTTCCAGATGGCGCAGATGGGGCTCCGCCCGGACCGGGGCCACGTCAAGAGCGCCCGCGTCGTGGGCGAGGTGATGGGACGCCTGCACCCGCACGGGGACTCTGCGATCTACGACGCCCTGGTGCGCATGGCTCAGCCGTTCAGCCTGCGCCTCCCGATGGTCGACGGTCATGGCAACTTCGGCTCGCTGGACGACGGACCGGCAGCCATGCGCTACACCGAGGCCAGACTCGCGGCACCTGCCCTTGATATGACAGCAAGCCTGGACGAGGACGTCGTCGATTTCGGGCCGAACTACGACGGTCGGGAGCAGGAGCCGTCGGTCCTTCCCGCTGCTATCCCGAACCTGCTGGTCAATGGTGGTGCAGGCATCGCCGTCGGAATGGCCACGACCCTGGTACCCCACAACCTCGGGGAGGTTCTGCACGCGGCGCGCCACCTGCTTCACCATCCCGATGCCTCCCTCGCGGACCTCATGGCCTTCGTGCCCGGGCCGGACCTTCCTGGTGGCGGCGTCATCATCGGCATGGAGGGTATCCGCGAGGCATACGAGACCGGGCGCGGAAGTTTCCGTGTGCGCGCCCGCACGCGCGTGGAGCAGGTCAGCCCGCGCAGGCGCGGCATTGTCGTGACGGAACTGCCGATGAATGTGGGCCCGGAGCGCGTCATAGATCGCATCAAGGACGCTGTCCTGACGAAGAAGCTGCAGGGCATCGCTGACGTGGTCGACCTCACCGATGGCGAGTCTGGGCTTCGGCTGGTTATCGAGATCAAGAACGGGTTCCACGCCGAGGCCGTGCTTGACCAGCTCTACCGACTCACTCCGCTCGAGGACACAGTCAACATCAACGCAGTCGCCCTCGTGGATGGTCAGCCGTGCACTCTTGGGCTGCGCGACATGCTGCACGTGTGGCTGGAGCACCGTCAGGACGTCGTCCGACGCAGGAGCCTGTTTCGTCGGCGCAAGGCCGAGGAGCGCCTTCACCTCGTCGAGGGGCTGCTCGTCGCGATCCTGGACATTGACGAGGTCATCCAGCTGATTCGCGAGTCCGACGATGCTGCGTCGGCACGGGCGCGACTCATCAGCGTCTTTGATCTCTCCGAAGTTCAGGCGACATACATCCTCGACATGCCCCTGCGACGGCTGACCAAATTCTCGCGCCTGGAGCTCGAGGCTGAATCCGATGAGCTTCGCTCCTCGATAGAGCAGCTGAGCCACATTCTCGAGGATCCTGCGGCGCTGCGCGAGACCGTTGCCGACGAGTTGGCCCACACTGCGCAGGCACATGCCACTCCCCGCCGCACGCTTCTCATGGAGGGTGTCGCGGCCGTGCGCAGCGAGGTCCCGCTGGAGGTTGGCGACGAACCATGCGTCGTGCTCATGTCGAGCACTGGACTGCTCGCCCGCACCAGCGACATCTCGGCCTCGCCGGATCCGGGCCAGGAGCAGCGCACGACCCATGACGTCATCACGAGCGTGGTGCCTGCCACGACTCGTGCTGATATCGGCCTCCTCACTTCACGCGGGCGCGTGCATCGGCTGCACGTGGTCGACCTGCCGGCGATCCCACCCACGGCGGGAGTGCCCGCCCTCTCTGCAGGTGCTCCCCTTGGTGCCTTCGTCGACCTACCCGCGGGCGAGCGACCCGTGTGCCTCACGACGCTCGATGACGACGGAGGTATCGCCCTTGGTACGGCGACAGGGGTGGTCAAGAGAGTCGTGTCCGACCCCCTTCAGAACAAGACCGACTGGGAGATCATCCGGCTCGACGACGGCGACGAGGTCGTCGGCGCGGCTCGCCTCACCGAGGCGCAGGCCGAGAAGACCGACCTCGTCTTCATCTCATCCGATGGCCAGCTGCTGCGACTCGCCGCCTCCACGGTCCGACCCCAGGGCCGTTCGGCTGCCGGCATGGCCGGTATCCGGTTGGCGGCGGGCGCACGGGTGGTGGCCTTCAGCGCTGTGCCTTCGGAGCGCGAGGGTGCCGTCGTGACGATTGCAGGCGCGGAGGCGACGCTGCCCGGCACCGAGGCGGGTGCCGTGAAGGTCACCGCTCTCAGCGAATACCCTCGCAAGGGTCGTGGTACCGCGGGTGTGCGTTGCCATCGGTTCAAGCGCGGTGAGGATCGCCTGATCGCTGCCTGGGCTGGCTCGGCGCCCGCGCGTGCCGCGAGCGCTTCGGGAGTGCCCGTGCCGCTGCCTGAGGCAGACCAGAGGCGCGACGGTACGGGGTCACCTGGCTCTGCGCCCATCGACGGGCTCGGCGGCGCTCTGTGACCCTCGCGTGCAGCACGATCTCCCGACAGGTCGGCGAGTCCCTTCCCGGCACGGCCCCCACAGCACTGACGTGGATCGTCGTCGAGCATCCCGGCCCTTGGGGGCGTGACGCCCTCCAAGACGCCGTGATGACCCCTCGAGCACGGGCAGCACTGCACGGCCTCAAGTCGGCTGGAATAGGTGTGCTTCTCGCCCGGCGTCCGTCTGTGCGCGCGGAGTCCTCACGGGCCGCCATGCGGACAGGGCACGAGGTCCTTGTCGCCCGATCGGCTCCCGGCGGCAGCCTCCTGCGCAGGCTTCACGTGGACGACATCGCAGACCTCGCCACGTGGGATGCCGACGCCATCGCGGAAGGCCAGGTCCCGGCAATGGGCGCCCTCGAGGGTCCGCGGGTGCTCCTCGTGTGCACCCAGGGCCGCCGGGACGCCTGCTGTGCGACGTACGGCCGGACGCTGCTGTCGGCGCTGCAGAGGGTCCTGGCTGACCGACCACAGCAACAGCCCGGGGTAGAGGTATGGGAGTCCAGTCACATCGGCGGACACCGCCTCGCACCTGTGACCCTCGCCCTTCCTTCAGGTGCCGTTCACGGTCGACTCGACGCGTCTCAGGCAGGTCAGCTGCTCGATGCGGTTGCTCACGAAGCTGTTCTACTTGAGCATCTGCGGGGCCGCTCCGCTCTGTCAGCGCCCTTGCAGGCGGCGGATGTCGCCGTCCGGACGTTGATAGACGAGGTCGCTGCAGAAGCCGTCGACGTCCTGCTTCGCACACCCGAGCGCGCTGTCGTAGCCCGCCACGACTGGCACCCGACGACCGATGTCGTGCAGGTCGAGGTCCGCCACACGGACGGCCGAGCATGGCACGTCGAGGTGCGACATTCGCACACGGGGGTGGTCCGCCCCGAATCGTGCGGCAAGGAGCCGGTGCCGGTCGTCACATGGGAGGTAGTGGACGTCGCTGTTGCGCGCCCGTGGACCTAGTCTCCGGCCGCGCGCAGAAGGGCGGCACGATCATGAATCGTCGTACGCTCCCGCCCCCGTTCGGCGCCCAGCGCACGCTCGGCGGCATCGATCGCATCCCACCCTGCCGTCGTGACCGCGTTGATGCCTCTATCCAAGAAGAAGGCGTCGATCTCCCCCGCACGCGCCGGGGCCGGGAGGGTGCCAGCGTCGCGATCAGCCAGGAGTGAGGCGACTGTTGCCACGGCGTCCTTCTTGTTCGTGCCGATGATCCCCGTGGGTCCTCGTTTGATCCAGCCGGCCACGTAGAACCCGGGGACCGGCGCTGAACCGTCGAGCACACGGCCTTCCTCGTGCGGGATGACATTGCGCTTCTCATCGAACGGCAGACTGCCCAGCTGCGTGCCCCGGTAGCCCACGGACCGGACCACGAGGTCTGCCGGGATCACCTCGGTCTCGCCAGTGCCTTCAGCACCTCCATCGGGGGTGAGTCGCGTCCGCTCCACCATGACACCCCTCACCCGGTCGTCGCCCGTCAGTTCCACTGGGCGGGACAGGAACCGGACGTGGATGCGTCGCGGCTTGCCCTCCGGGGCTCGGGTTGACCACTCCCGGATGACCTCCACATTGCGCCCAACCGCCCGGTCGGACTCCGCAGCAGCAGCACTGGCGGCATCGAGGTCCACATGGGCGGGGTCGACTATGACGTCCGCCTCCAGGAGTTCGCCGAGCTCCTTCAGTTCCTTGGTCGTGAAGGTCGCCTGCGCCGGGCCCCGTCGGCCGAGAAGGTAGACGTCGGTGATGCCCGATGATGCCAGGGTGTCAAGCACGTGCTGGGGCATGTCCGTGTGGTCGAGCTCCCCCACCGTCTTCGCCAGGACACGGGTGACGTCGATCGCGACGTTGCCGACGCCCACGACGACAGCAGACGTTGCGGTGGGGATCAGTCGCTCGAATCGCTCGCGGTCGGCATCCGGGTGACCGCAGTACCACGCGACGAAGTCGGTCGCCGCAACACTGCCGTCAAGATCCTCGCCGGGGATGTCGAGTCGTCGATCGCTCGAAGCACCGTAGGTCAGAATCACAGCGTCGTAGAAGTCAAGCAGCTCATCGGGCACCACGTCCACGCCGACTGTCACGTTGCCGATGAACCGCACGCCCGGCTTCTGGAGCACCTTGTTCAGGGTGTCGCGGACCGACCTGATGCTCAGGTGGTCCGGCGCGACTCCATAGCGCACGAGCCCGAAGGGCACAGGGAGGCGATCGATGATGTCGACCTCGACACCGTCCTCCGCCATCAGGGCATCGGCGGCGTAGATGCCCGACGGACCGGATCCGACGACGGCGACTCGCATCTTCACTCCCAGGGCAGTCCCAACAGTTCTCGGGCCAACCTAAACCCTGGGGCCGGGTCGGTGGGGTCCAGACGCACCGGTGTGAGACCGGCCACCTTCGCCCCCTCAAGGTTCACCGGCTGGTCGTCGATGAAGATGGTCGCTTCGGGATCGACGCCCATGCGTTCGATGACGATCTCGTAGGCACGCAGATCCGGCTTGTACACCCCTTCTGTGCGACCGTCGACGAGGAGGTCGAAGTCACGGAGGATGCTCATCCGGGCGAGCCATCGCTCGTCATGGAAGCTGGTGAGATCGTTCGTCAGCACGCCGACCGGAATGCCCACGGACCGCGCATCGTCCACCAGCGCCCGGGCGCCCGGACGCACGAGTTCGTCCTCCGTCCCCGAGTACAGGTGGCTGCAGAGCGCGGGCATGGTGGCTGGCTCTCCCGTGAGGTCGCTGAACTCCTGAGCTCGGCGGGCCCAGTACTCCCGCTCGTTCATGCCACCCGCCTGAAACTCACGCCAATCGGGGTCGGCCGCGGGATCGAAGGGTCCCGTCCAGCCGAAGGCTCCGGAAGGCAGCCCGAGGTCTCGCTCCCCTACATGCCGGAGCTCGAAAGGGGTGAGCAGCACGGGGCCTCCGAAATCGAAGATGACCGCCGTCGCCTCGCCCGGGCCCATCGTCAGTGCTCGGCCTCGGTGATCGTGACCATGTCGAAGCGCACGACCTCACCGAACCAGCCACATCCCCCGCACCACGTCATGAAGCACCTGCTGTCGCCGGACCAGTACTCAGTACTGAAGCCGCCGTCACCATCGATGCCATCGCCGCACATGGGGCAGAACTTCGGCCGGTCGAGCAGGTGGCGCTCGGCGTCCCGCGCGAACCAGGCGCCGGGTGGCGGCAGGCGATGCGGATCAGGTGGCAGCCCCAGTTCAGGCACCCGACGCCGCCTTGGCCTTGTTCGCCCAGGCATCGGCATGAAGCGCCAGGAGCTGCTCCTTCAGCGGGCTGTAGCGCATGGACCCACCCGTGATCCACGCCTTCGCGAATTCGCTCTCAGCACCGAACTTGTCCTTCTCACAGGGCAGGTTGATGATCTCGTGCTCGTGGCGGACGGTGCCGATCGGATCCTGACCATCGGCGACCTTCTTCATGTTCTCCTTGAACATCTTGCGCAGCATCGCGACGCCACCGTCGGAACGCCCCAGATGCTCCTGGGTGCGGTCGGTGATGGGCCCCTGGGACACCCAGGCCATGGTGTCCTGGCCCTCGATGTAGTCGGTGATGAAGCGACCCTGCGCGTCCTTCCAGAGGTACTCGTAGAAGTTGGGGCGATCCTGTCGCTCCCAGGTGCCACCCTCGGGCGCATGGTTGGAGTAGAAGAGCTTCCATGTCGTGGTGTCGTCGATGGGCACGCGGATCTGCATCTGGTCAATACCGGCACCGCCAACGCGCATGTAGAAGGGGAAGACCAGCGGATGCCCGATCTTCCAGTCGTCATTCTCCTCGGTACTGCCCTCGAGGACCCGACGCTTGAGGATCCCCCACTCCATCTCCTCGAAGCCCGTCTTCATGTGCTTCTTCTGGAAGGCCTTGGGTGCGTCGAATCCCTCGGTCTGACCGAGGAACTCAAAGTAGTAGCCGTGCAGCCACTCGACGTGGTGGGGGTCGACGGAGTTCTCCATGATCTGCAGCCAGTTGCACGGCAGTGTGGTGTAGCCGCAATCCTTGATGCCGTCCATGACGAAGACGTCGAAGCGAGGCAGCAGCGGGGCGGGCTCCGGGCCCACATAGACCCACACCATGCCTCCCATGGTCTGCGCCTTGCCTGACCGCTGCTTCACCCGCTCGCGGAAGTTCTGATTGTCGGCCTCGGCGGGCTGCTCGAGGCAATTGCCGTCGAAGTCCCACTTCCAGCCGTGGTACCCGCATCGGATGCCGTCCTCGTGGACGACCCCGTAGGTGAGGGACGCGTTGCGGTGGGGGCACGACTCGCCGACGATTCCGTAGCGGCCACCCCTGGGCGTCTTGAAGAGGGTCCAGTTCTCCCCCAGCAGCCGTACGGTCTTGGTGGGTGCCTCATCGAAGTCCTGCTCGAAGGCGATGGGGTACCAGTAGCGCCGCAGCAACTCTCCCATCGGCGTGCCAGGTCCGACCTGGGTGAGTTCCTCGTTCTGCTCCACCGTCAACATGACTTGGTCCTCTCGCGTTCGATGGCTCTCACCTTCGATGGTGAGACAAGGGTGCCGCGGTTCCGTCGGGCGGGCAACAGATGTGTCCCGCCCGACGGAACCTGCTCTCGCATGGTGGTGAGGGTCTGGCTCCGACCTACAGGAGCGTGACGACCCCGTTCGATCCGTCGACCCTGATGCGGTCGCCTGTCTTGATGGTCGATGTCGCAAACCCCGTGCCGGTGACCGCCGGAAGGCCGTACTCCCGGCAGACGATCGCTGCGTGACTCATCATGCCGCCAGTGTCGGTGACGGTCGCCTGGATCTTGCCGAAGATCGGCGCCCAGGACGGGGCCGTCAGCGGCGCGACCAGGATCTCACCCTCCTGGACCTCGCTGATCTGGTCGGGGCTGAAGATGACCCGTGCCGGACCCTCGACGACGCCTGGCGATGCGGACATGCCGCGCAGCTGGCCGTCCTCACCGGCGCCGCCACCGAGCCACGCACCGACGCTCTCCGTCGTGATGCCCCAGAGCATCACGGTGAAGGGCTCGGTGATCACCTCCGGCGGAACCCCCATCGCGGGAGTCGGCTTCCACGAGGACAGGGCCGCGTGGATCCCACGACGACGCTCGATCTCGGCCGGCCAGTAGGTCGGACCTGCGGCAGGAGCCGGAGTCGCCCACGAGTGGAAGTAGTCGAACAAGGCGTCCTCGACCTCGGTGCGCTTGAGGAAGAAGATGTCGTTCGCCTCCGACCAGAAGCCCTCCTTCACGAAGAGCTCACCCAGCTGGCGCATCTTCCGCCAGATCACGGAGTGGCTCCAGTGCTCGACGTAGAAGTTGTGGTTCTCGACATACGGGAACACGACCCGGGCCAGCCCGAGCTTGCCCTGGAAGGCCTCCCGGTCAGCATCGCTCGGCAGGAGTTCGGCGTACTCGGCGACGATGCGATCGCGCTCGGCGCGAATGGCATCCATCGGCCTCGCGAGGTCCTCGCCCTTCTTCAGCATCTCGATGTAGTTGGCGATGAACTCGAACGGGATCTCGACGTTCTCGATCCAGATCTTGTCGGAGTGGTAGAAGCCGGAACCCGTGGAGAAGTTGAACCACGGCTCCGCCGACTCCTGGAAGGAAGCGATCCAGGCGTTGCCGGCGTCGGACCCCTTCAGCACCTGGCAGGTGGCCTCGACATCGCCAGTGGCGAAAGCCTCACCCACACCCGAGTCGACGGCCATGCGCGCAAGCCGCTTGAGCTCCTCGTCTGGCCGGAAGAGGTCCACCTCGACCCCGGCGACCATCTTGGCGATTGCCAGATCGGGGATGTTCGGCCACGCGGCCTTGCAGAAGCCGAAGAAGTCCAGGTAGGCGGCATACCCGAGGTTGAGGAACTCGAAGTGGAACTGCCACAGCTTGAGGGCCAGATCGAGAAGCTTGTGATAGTCGGCCTGGATCTTCCAGCCCGAGCCGACGCCCGCACCCGACTTCACGACGCCGTCAGCATCCTCGATCTCGGGCAGCGGATCGAAGTCGATGGTCTCGAGCTCCTTCACGAGGTCGCGGATCTTGATCATCCACTTGTCGTAGAGGTCGTTCCAGTTCATGAAGTAGAAGCCGGCTCGGTCCATGAAGTTCGCGACACGAGCCTCGATGTCCGCCTCAGGCGCGGGCACCGGCGTGAGGTACGCGTAGCCGTTGAGGATCCGGAAGTCGATGCCGTTCGCCGGAGGCACCTGCAGGTGCCGGGTGTTGTACTGAGACAACGACGTGATGGCGTACTCGTACAGCGTGGCGTCCCAGGGGCGCAGCGCGTTCGGCCAGTGGACGCCGTCCTGGAACCAGAACATGGAGTCCTCGTAGGCGCGGCGGCCCTCCGAGAAGAGCGATGAATACGTGTAGAGCTGCTGCCAGCCCTCGGCGCCCGCGGGCGCCGGGATCTCAAAGGGGCTGGGGAACCGATCTGCCATGCGAACTCCCTCTCTGAACTGCTGCCGTGCACGGATGGGATGGATTCAACACCTAACTCTTGCGACTGTTGAGCGGATTCATCAACGTGGACACAATGCTCGCCATCATGTCCGCACCCCCCGTGGTCGTGGGGGAATCCGCGACCTTCTTGCTCCAGACCGTCTCCGGGCGTGACTGGAGAAGCACGACGTTCTCTCCATCGGACAGGTCGGCATCGACTGCCCACTCGATGTCCTGAGGGCAGCCGTAATGACGCTCCGCGGTGCGGGCCAGGCGCGCAATGGCCTTGATCTGAGCATCCGTCAGGCAGGCATCCGTCGCGCGGCTTCCCTCGAGGGGCTTCTTGACCACACGGTCGCCACCGTCGAGGGTGAATTCGACCTCCTTCTTGGCGACCTTTCGTCTGCTGATCTCATAGAGGACCTTGTCCACGAGGAAGTTGTCGGGCGTTACCTCTCCAGAGACCACTCCCTCGCCGAACCCCCAGGCAGCGTCGATGGCGATCGTCGACCGGTCGCCATCCGAGGGGTTCAGGGTGAATGCGACGCCAGCCGAGATCGGGCGGACCATCTTCTGCACGACGACGCTCATCTCCACCGAACGATGCTCGTATCCCATCTCGACTCGGTAGCAGGTGGCTCGATCGGTGAACAGCGACGCCCAGCAGCGGCGAACGGCGTCGACGACGGCATCCGCACCCCGAACCCACAGGTAGGTGTCGTGCTCCCCGGCGAAGGACGCGTCGGGAGAATCCTCGCTCGTGGCCGATGAGCGCACGGCCACGGGGACGTCGTTCGTGCTGCTACGGCGGCACAACTCGTCGTACGCCTGCCGCAGGCTCTCCTCAACGTCAGGGTCCATGGGCATCTCGGCGATGTGCGTGCGAATGCGTCCGCATCGGTCGGTGACCATGTCGGTGTCACGGGTGTCGAGGCCATGCAGCAGTCGTGCGAGGGTCGCGTCGAGGTCGGCCGCATCCCTCGACACGCGGTAGGCACTGGTGGTGAGCGCATATCCCGGTGGTACGGGGAGCCCGGCCCCGGTCATCTCGCCCAGACTCGCGGCCTTGCCGCCGACTTCCGGCTTCAATCCGTCCCAGTAGCCCTCGAACCACATGATGTGCGACGTCATGAATGCGCCTCCCTGGCCTGCAGTGATGTGGGGACAGCTTCGCCCGAGAGTCCCTCCCACCAATCCGGCAGCTCGGAGAGCTGCGGCACCTGCACTTCGGACACCCGATTGCGGTAGGCGAGGAAGGCTCCGCGGTCACCCTCCATGAGCTTCACGATGACCTCCTCGGTGTTGTACGGCTCACCCGGGTCGTATCCGTGCGCCGCCATGGCGAAGACCCGGATCGGCCCCGAGTGGGTGGCCACGATGAACCGGTCTCCGGGGTTCTCCTGCTGGATGCGACGGATGCCGGCCCAGAACCGGCGCACCGTGGCGGACGGAGGTTCGAAGCACAGCATCGGAATCTGTGTCCAGTAGGTGATCGGATCGCCCCCGCCCTGCTGGGTGCGCCAGAATCGGTCGACCTCGACCAGCCACACCGGTCGATCCCCGTGCGCGACGCGTTCGTACTTCTCCATCTCCTTCTGGTAGAGCCGAAAGGCACCGGTGACGTCTCTAAGGCCCTCCGGCGTCCAGACCTGGAAGTTTCGGAACTCCTCCATGCCGTCGATCCCCGAGACCTCGGCGGTGCGGCCCCACATGGTGAGTCCGTCGAGGAGCCCACGGCGGAGATGCTCGGCCGTCTGCCTTGCGCGATTCGTCTCGGCGCACACGATCCGGATGCGCTCCCCTTCGCGGACACCCTTGCTGATGTCGAACCCGCGGCGATGCGCCTGCCAGCCACCGAGCGGAGTGAGACCACTCTCCGTCGAATAGCCCTGGGTCTCTCCGTGACGGATGATGTGGACCTGGGTCAGGGTCTTGGGCCCGGCGCTCACGGCATCCGGCGGAACGATCTCCTTGGTCTTCGTCATGCGCGCCCGCGCCTGGGTGACCCCGAGATCCACGCCCTCCCATTCCGGAACCGGTGCCTCGAGCGGATTGGCTCCACTGCGGCGATCACGGAAGCGGCGCAGGTACAGGGGTGTGTCCGTGTCAATGCCCCGATCGACGATCTCGTGCGGCTTGCCTCCCTGGCCCTCGCGCTCGAGGTAGCGCTGGAGGTAGGCGGGAGCGTCGTTGCGCTCGGTGCGGGGCAGTGTCGGCAGTGCCGGAGGTGGCTGCAGCTCTGATGTCGTCATGTCGTCTCCGTCAGCTGTGGGTCGTCAGGAACCGTTGGTTCACGACGCCGTCGTAGTAGAAGATCGCGCGACCCATCTCAGCCTCGGTCCAGGTGACCGGCGGCTCCTCCGGATCGACCCAATATCCGCCGGTGAACGCCTCGTTCCGGTTACCTGCGGGATCGAAGAAGTAGATGCAGTGTCCACGCGTCGCCCCGTGTCGCGTGGGATTCGTCTCGATGCGAACACCGTGGTAGGCGAGTACGTCCGCCACCTCGCGGATCTGGTTCCAGTCATCCACCCACCACGCGAAGTGATGCAGCCCTCGATCCTGGCCCGTGACGAGTGCGATGTCGTGGCTGTGATGTGAGCGCTCCAGCCACGTGGCCACCTGAAAGCCGTCGTCACCGAGGATCTGCTCTGTCAGGTGGAAGTCGAGCACGTCGACCAGGAACCTGGTGTTGAGTGCAACGTCCTCACAGGTCAGGAAGATGTGATCAAGCCGCGGCGGTGCGAAGCCGACGAGACCCAGAGGCTTGGGCGGCGGATTGGTGTTCGGGAGCAGGTTGCCCACCTGCTCCATGCCGTGCACCAGTTCCATGACGTGACCGCTGGGTATGGTGAAGCGGATGGCCTCGCCGTGCCCCGGCCCCAGTTCCCCGGCAGCGAACCGAACTACATCGACACCAACCTCAGCGAGCCGCGCCGAGTAGTGATCGAGGTCTTCGGCCTCGGAGACCTTCCAGCCCATGTGATTGAGGCCGTAGGTCGGTGCGAAGGTGAGGATCAGGGAATGATGCTGATGCTCGTCCCAGCACTTCAGGAAGACGCGATCTGGCTCCCGAGCCGTCTCGTACATGCCCACGACCTCGGTGTAGTAGGCCGTGGCGAGTTCGAGGTCGGGAACACGGATCTCGACGTGCGAAAGGCGCAGGATGCTCATGTGTGCACCGACATGAAGCGCTGGTTCACTTCACCCTCGTAGTAGAAGACTGCGCGGCCGATGTTGTCCTCGGTCCACGTGATGGTGGGGAAGTCCGGATCGGGCCGGTATCCCCCGGTGAACACCTCGTTCCGGGTGCCCAGTGGGTCGAAGAAGTAGATGGTGTTGCCCCGCGTGATTCCGTGGCGCGTGGGTCCGACATCGATCTGGATTCCGTTGTAGGCGAGGATGTCGGCGGAGCGGCGCACGTGGTCCCAGTCATCGAGCCACCACGCAAAGTGGTGCAGGCCGCCGTTCTTGCCGGAGACGATCGCGAGGTCGTGAGGACGGTGAGAGGTCTCCATCCAGACGGCCAGCTGATGCCCGGCGCCGTCGACCAGCTGCTCGGTGAGGCGGAAGCCGAAGACGTCCTGATAGAACTGCGCTGAGTCGCCGACCTCCTCCGCAGTGACCAGCACGTGGTCCAGTCGGGGTGGCGCGATGCCCTTGAGTCCCTCGACGAAGGGCGCCGGATTGATCGAGGCCGTAGCCCGGCCGGTCATCTCGACGTCATGCACCAGTTCCATCTGCTGACCCGAGGGGGTCTCGAAGCGGATCGACTCCCCCTGGCCGACCGACTCGCCCTTGGAGATCCGCTGCACAGGGAACCCGTACCGCTGAACAGCGTTCTCGAGCTCGTCGAGGTCGGACTCGCGCTCCACCTTGAAGCTCATCTGGTCAAAGCCGACGCGAGGCCCGTAGGTCAGCCTCAGGGAGTGGTGGTTGGGCTCGTCCCAGCACTTCAGGAAGACCGAGTCGTCTGTCCGCTCCACCTCGAGGAGGCCGATGACCTCGGTGTAGTAGGCCGTCGCCAGATCCAGGTCAGTGACGGTGATGTCGACATGTCCCAGTCGGAGAATTCCCATCCACGCTCCCGTGTGCCGGTTGATCTCGGTCCATGGTTCCCATGTGCCGTGCCGCGGACGCTAGACAGGAAGTGTCCCGCATGGAAGTACAGCGTCCCCACATGCGGGACGCATCCTGCTAGCGTCCCGCGACATGGCCGGTGAACGCGGACCCGAGGCGATGCGCATCGCCATGGCCGACTACGTGGACTCCGTGCATCGGGCCTACCTAGAGGCCTCAGCCCCGCTTCCGCCGGGCGAGCGTGCCCGGCTGCCACTCGCAGCGGCTGGCACCTTCACGGTGGCGGCCGTGGGAACCCGATACCTGCACGTGGTGGCCACGACGGATCCGCTGCCGGCGCCCACAGGCCCCGAGGTCAGCCTCGACTGCCATCTGGGGGATCTGTCATGGCAGCTGCGCTTCTTCGACCCGGTCGTCCTTCCCGACCTGGGCATGCTGGATGAGCGCGAAGGACCTCAGCAGCAGCGCGTGCGCGACATCCTTGGCCTCACCGGCGTGGTGTATCACCTCACAGTGCCTCCCGGTGGCGGCCTGACCCCTCACCATGCCCTGCACTCCGGGACCGGGTTGGCGCACAGCCACGCGGCTGCCGCCCGCGACTACGAGTCAATGACGGCCCTGGTCCCCCGCCACGCGGATCTCCTGGCCGAGATGCACACCGCGGAGACAGCCGGTCTGCAGGCCTGCGTGGTTCTGATCGCCCAGCATCTGGCGCCCTGGGACGGCACAGTGGCCGCACTGGAGCCGGGCGTGAGTCCTTCAGTGGACGCCCGCCGTCGACTGCTGACAGCCCTCAGGGAGCGGGGATGATCCAGACCGAGTCCGATGACGCCGCGCCCGACGTGCACGAGACCGCGTCAGTTGACCCTGCCCAGGTGGGACGCCAGCACTCGACACTGTCGAGCGTCCGAAACGCCGCACGATTGCTCAAGGAGTTCTCCTACGGCAGTCGCGAGATCGGCGTCACGGAGCTGTCCCGACGCCTGGGGATCGGAAAGAGCACCGCCCACCGTCTTCTGCACACGCTGGCCGAGGAGCGACTCCTCGAGCGCGATCCCTACACGGGCGCATACCGACTCGGGCTCGCCATGTACGAACTCGGCTCGGTGGTGTCCGCCCATACGGACATCCACGAGGCATGCTCGCCGGTCATCGATGAGCTTCGCAATGCGACCCGGGAGACGGTTCAGGTAGGCGTCCTCGACGGACGCGAGGTTGTGTACGTCGAACGTCGCGAGAGCCCGCAGGCCATTCGCCTGTTCGGTCGGGTCGGGCACCGAAACGACGCCTACTGCACGAGCACCGGGAAGGTACTCCTCGCACACCTGCCCAGTGAGCGACTCGAGACGATGCTGATCGGCTGGGAACTGAGCCCCCACACACCCTTCACTATCACCGACATGAACAGGCTGAGGCAGCAGCTCGATCTGGTCCGGCAGCGAGGATGGGCCGAACAGGTCAACGAGACAGAGATGGGCGCCGCCTCAATCGCGGCACCCATCCGAAACGGCCTGGGCGAGGTCGTCGCCGCGCTCTCGGTCGCGGGTCCGGCGCAGCGTCTTCAAGGCGACTCCCTCAAGCGATTCGCCCGTCCCACACTGGATGCCGCCCAAGCGATCAGTCGCCGCATGGGGTTCCGCGATGCGGTACCCCATGACCAGGTCCACCAGCAGCGCTGATAGGCATGCGCTGCATCCCGATCGACACAGGAGAGGATTTCGGATGACCCTCACCGAGGCTCAGGCGCGCGAGCACGCCGACCTACTGCTGCAGGCGCGCGACTCGGGAGTTCCGATCGCACCGTTCACAGACGCGGACCCATCGCTCGGGATGGCGGACGGATACGCGATCCAGACGCACCTCGTGCAGTCCCTTCTCGACCGTGGGGACTCGATCGTCGGCTACAAGCTGGGATTGACATCTCGCCCGATGCAGGAGCTCCTGGGCGTGGACTCTCCTGATTTCGGGCCGGTCTTCGCCTCAGGGGTCTATCGGGATGGAGCCGAACTTCCTGTCGATCGATTCATCGCTCCGAGGATCGAGGCGGAGATAGCAGTGGTTCTCGAGCAGGAGCTGTCCGGCCCGGACTGCACGCCGCTTGCGGCGCTGCGCGCGACGGCAGGCCTGGTTGCCGCATTGGAGATTGTCGATTCGCGTATCGAGGGGTGGCGGATCAAGTTGGCCGACACAGTCGCAGACCTCGCCAGCAGCGGAGCCATAGCACTGTCGAGCACGGTGGTACCCATTGCCGGAGTCGATCCGCGACTGGTGGGCATGGTGTTCACACGCAATGGCGAGGTGATCGCCACCGGCGCAGGCGCGGCGGCACTCGGCGACCCCATGGCAGCCGTGTCCTGGCTGGCCAACACGCTCGCGCCGATGGGTGTGAGTCTGCCGGCGGGGAGCGTGATCATGACCGGAGCACTGCATGCCATGTGCCCGGTGTCGCCCGGAGACGTGTTTCGAGCGGACTTCGATCGACTCGGTCCGATCACGGTTCGCATGACGAATGGCTAGAGAAGGACGATGTGGATGAGTGACTCAGGGAGGGCCTTCGGATGCGTTGCGTGATTCTTGGGTCGGGGAACATCGGGACTGATCTGATGATGAAGCTGCATAAGGGCACGGATGCGTCTGGTTCGGGTGCGACGCCGTTGGAGTTGGTGGCGTTGGTGGGTATTGATCCGGCTTCTGATGGTCTGGCGCGGGCGCGGCGATTGGGTTTCGAGGCGTCGCATGAGGGTCCTGGGTGGATTCTGGATCATGCTGATGAGGTCGATCTGGTCTTCGATGCGACGAGTGCGTACGTGCATAAGGCGCATGCGCAGGAGTATGCGGATGCGGGGATCGTGGCGGTGGATCTGACGCCCGCGGCGATCGGACCGAAGGTCATCGCGGCGGTGAACCTGACGGAGCATGTGGGGGCGCCGAACGTCAACATGGTGACGTGCGGGGGTCAGGCGACCACGCCGATGGTGTATGCGGTTCGTCGGGCGGTGGACTCGCTGCCGTATGCGGAGATGGTGTCGACGGTCTCCAGTCGCAGTGCTGGGCCGGGGACGCGTCAGAACATTGATGAGTTCACCAAGACGACGTCGACGGCGTTGCGGGAGATCGGCGGGGCGGACACGTCCAAGGCGATCATCATCCTGAATCCGGCGGAGCCGCCGATCATGATGCGCAACACGGTGTTCGCGGGATTGCCGGAGGGCACTGATCATGCCGCGGTGCTGGACTCGATCCATCAGATGGAGGCCGAGGTGCAGGCGTACGTGCCGGGGTACCGGCTGAAGAACCGGCCGGTGATCGAGGCGGGCCCGTATTCGACTCCGGGTGGGGTGGTGCCGCATCGGGCGGTGATCCTGCTGGAGGTGGAGGGGGCCGGTGACTACCTGCCGGCGTATGCGGGGAACCTGGACATCATGACCGCGGCAGCGCAGCGCATCGGCGAGGCGATCGCCCATCACACGGCCGCCCAGAAGGCAGGAGCGCAGGCATGAGCACGGGTGTGGACTTCCGGTTGATCGATTCCACGCTGCGGGACGGGTCGCATGCGATCAGTCACCAGTACTACGCCGACGACGTGGTCGCGATCGTGCGCGGCCTGGATGCAGCCGGGGTGCAGGTCATCGAGATCGCCCACGGAGACGGCCTGGGCGGGTCCAGCTTCAACTACGGGTTCAGTGCGGTGCCGGAGAAGGAGCTGATCGCCCGCGCCTGCGACGCGGCGACCAGCGCGAGGATCGCATGCCTGATGCTTCCCGGGATCGGGCTGGCTGACGACCTGCGGGAGGTCAACGAACTCGGCGTCCAGGTCGCCCGCATCGCGGTCCACTGCACCGAGGCCGATATCACCGAACAGCACATCAAGGTCGCCAAATCCCTCGGCATGGAGGCGATCGGCTTCCTGATGATGGCCCACATGAACTCCCCCGAGGGCCTGGTCGAGCAGGCCAAGCTGCTGCAGTCCTACGGCGCCGACACCATCTACATCGCCGACTCCGCCGGGGCGATGACCACGACCGACGTCCGCCGCCGCGTCAACGCCCTCGTGCAGGCCCTCGACGTCCCCGTCGGCGTCCACGCCCACAACAACCTGTCCATGGCCGTGGCGAACTCCATCGCCGCCTACGAGGAAGGCGCCACCAACCTCGACGGCACATCCGCCGGCCTCGGCGCCGGAGCCGGCAACTGCCCCACCGAGATCCTCGCCGCCGTGTCCACCAAGTACGGCATCACCACCGGCGTGGACCCCCTGGCCCTGATGGACCTCGCCGAGGAGATCGTCCGACCCCTCATGCCCCGCGCCCAGGTCATCGACCGCGCCGGACTCATCCTCGGCTACGCCGGCGTCTACGGCAGCTTCCTGCTCCACGCCGAACGCGCCGCCGAACGCTACAACGTCCCCGTCGCCGACATCCTCCTCGAACTCGGCCAACGCCAAGTCGTCGGCGGACAAGAAGACATGATCATCGACGTCGCCCTCGAACTCGCCACCCAGCACGCCGCCAGAGAGACCACACCATGACCTCCACGCGAGACCACGCCGACCTGCCGAAGGACGAGATCGCCCGCACTCTCATCGAGGCGGCACGTCAACGCACCGGTGTCGCGCCCCTCACCGACACCTACCCGGATCTGGACTTCGACACCGCCTACGAGGTGCAGGATGCCGTGGTCAGTGCGCGCGTGACTGCTGGCGCCACCGTCGTCGGAGCCAAGCTCGGCCTGACGAGCCGAGCCAAGCAGCTGCAGATGAGCGTGGACCGCCCGCTGTACGGATTCCTCACCGACGATATGCAGATCGACACCGGCGATCACCTCGTCTGTGGCGACTTCATCCAGCCGCGATGCGAGCCCGAGATCGCCTTCCTGCTCGCGACCGATCTTCAGGGCCCCCAGGTGACGGCCGCTCATGTGCTCGCGGCCACGGCACTCGTGTTCCCGGCCATCGACGTCCTCGACTCCCGGTTCTCCGGCTACAAGTTCACCTTCATGGACGTCATCGCCGACAACTCCAGCTGTGCAGCGTTCACCCTGGGGGGCCAGGGCACTTCACCAACGGGCATCGACCTTCGCCTCACGGGGTGTGTCTTCGAGAAGAACGGTCAGCTGCTCTCCACCGCCAGTGGTGCAGCCGTGCTCGGTCATCCCGCCGCCAGCGTGGCCTGGATGGTGCGCCAGTTGGCAGCCCGAGGTCGCGGTCTGTCCGCGGGCCAGGTGGTCATGGCGGGAGCCCTCACCGAGGCCATCGCAGTCTCCCCCGGAGACACCGTGGTCGCCCGCTTCGACCGGCTCGGCACCGTCGAGCTCGCCTGCCGCTGACACATCAGGAGGATCCCATGCCGTTCATCCAGGTCACCATGCTCGAAGGACGCCCCGTCGAGGTCAAGCACGAACTCATGCGACGCCTCACCGAGGTCACCGCGGAGGTGGTCGGCGGCGACATCGAGCGCATCAGGGTCGCGCTCTACGAGGTCAGCCGTGACGAGTGGGCGGTGGGCGGCGTGCCCATGGCCGTCCTGCGCCCAGAAGGCTGACTCTTGCCCGTCGAGCGTCTCGTCGCGGTCGATCAGCTGATCGACGGCGTCCCCGTGCGCGTCGAGGTCTCAGGACAGGCGCTGCTCGTCGTGATGATCGACAACCGGATCCACGTGATGTCCGACGTGTGCCCGCACAACGGCGCGTCACTCAGCGAGGGCCTCGTCCGTGACGGCTGCGTCACCTGCCCCTCGCACCTGTGGCGCTTCGACCTCGACACCGGTGAGCGCCGGGGCCGGCCGGATGTGCGTCTGACCTTGTACGGGGCGAGCACGACGGCGGATGGGTGGGTCGAGGTCGACGTCCCGGCAGCCCAGCCGGTCCTGTCGCTCAGGGAAGCCCTGCTCGCCCACGCCCGCAGCCAGACCGACGTCTGATCGCTGACGATCGCCCTGTCAGTGGCCGAGGGTGCTCGGTTCCTCGACGTGGGTGAGCTCACCGTCAAGGATCTCGAACACGCGATCGGTGTACTCCACCATGCGCAGGTCGTGGGTGACCATGATGCCCGTCTTGCCGCGTGCCTTGATCTCACGGCGCAGCAGCTCCACGACCTGCCGACCCATGGCGGTGTCGAGCGCCGCAGTGGGTTCGTCGACGAGGACGAGGTCCGGATCGTTCATCAGTGCCCGACCGATGGCAACCCTCTGCCGCTCACCGCCGGACAGCTGCTCCGGCAGATTCCCCGCCCGCCCGATGAGTCCGAGCTCCTCGAGCAGCTGGTCTGCCCGGGTCCTGGCCGCGGCCCGGGGAGTCTTCACCAGACCTGCGACGTACAGGAGGTTCTCGCGGGCGGTGAGGAAGGGAACCAGGTTCGCTGACTGGAAGACGAATCCCACGCGCTCGGCGCGAAACCTGGTGAGATCCCGCCGCGACATTCCGGTGACCTCCACATCGCCGATCCGCACCGTCCCCGACGTCGCGCTCAGCAGGCCACCGATGATCGAGATGAGCGTCGTCTTGCCCGAGCCCGAGGGCCCGAGGAGGGCGACGAACTCACCCTCGTCGACCGCCATGGTCGCGTCGGACACGGCGACGACCTCGGTGCGCCCCTCGCCGTAGACCTTGCGTACGTCACGCACCTGCAGGAGTGCTCCGGCGTGTGACACCGCGTCCACGGCAGGCGATGGTCCCGTTCCGTCCGGCACGGCTCCAGTCGCCTGCACGACAGGATCTTCGTTCACAGCACACCTCCGATGGCAGTCGCCGGGTCGATCCGCGCGATGCGGCGCAACGAGAACACGGCACCGACGATGCCTGCCACGACCGTGAAGACAGCGATGGTGACGAGGGTGTCGGTGCGGAACAGCGTGGGCACCTGAGGCGGGATCAGCAGGCCGAACAGGCGCGCGACCACCGTCCCGAGGACGACACCGAGAACGGAGGCCACCGCCGCCTGGACGATGACTCCGCCCCCCAGGCGGCTCGTGGACGCCCCCAGTGCCTTGAGTGCCGCGAACAGCTCGCGCTTCTCCAGGACGAGGAGGGCGAAGAAGAGCGCGACCACGAGCGCTGCGACCGCAAGCGTCGTGTAGATGATCGAGTTGAGCGTCGACGACTGCTGCTCGACGCCCGGGATGGCCAGGCCGGTGGCCTCGGCACTCAGCACCGTGATGCCGGGTGCGGCCGCTGCGATCTCGGACAGGGAGGCACCAGGGGTAGTCACCAGGGCGACGGCGTTGATGCCGTCGGGTTGACCGCGCAGCTCTGGTCGCACCGCATCGCGCATCGCACGCCATGTGGCCACGCTCGTCCATACGCTCGGCTGGAGCTGGTACGAGGCGTCGGCCACGAGGCCCACCACCTCCGCGGTGACATCGCCGACGGCGATCGTCGACCCGAGTACGACGCCTTCGTCCGTCAGCCGCTCGTCGGCAGCCACCACCCCCGACTCTCCCGGATCGGGAAGCCGGCCCTCGACCAGTGTCGTCGGCGTGCCCGCGGACCCCATGTCGATCCCGAAAACCGAGAGACTCAACGTTCCCTGGGGACCTTCTCCCCCGGTGAGCAGCACACCCACCGGACCCGCCTGCTCGACTCCTGGCGC
>Ga0315903_10003029_pt1 | contig 23819 bp, 17 predicted proteins | sample LakEriMetagenome_7_FD_203524 | JGI IMG/M metagenome (GOLD analysis project Ga0315903, IMG submission 203524) | Freshwater fungal communities from buoy surface, Lake Erie, Ohio, United States - Buoy 2 MA119 | ecosystem: Environmental > Aquatic > Freshwater > Lake | place: USA: Lake Erie, Ohio... | reverse complement strand
GCTGTGCCATGCCAAGAAGGTAACCCTCGAATTCAGCTGTTTTCTCAACAATGAAATCGGCTGCATCTGTGGGTGTGATCCTGTCGGCATAAGCCACTTCATCCACCACACTCACATTGGTAGTGTGTCCGATTCCAGTGAGCACCGGTACCGGAAATCTCGCGACAGCGCGGGAAAGTTTATAATCATTGAAGCAATTCAGGTCGATCTGTCCTCCCCCGCCCCTGACGATCACCACCACATCAAACTCATCCAGACGATTAAAAATATCAATCAGTCGGGAGACCATTTCGGAGGCAGCTTTGTCTCCCTGAAGCAATGATGAAAACAAAGTGACATTATAACGGTAACCGTATGGGTTATTGACCAGCTTGTTAAGGAAGTCCTCGTATCCTCTTGAGTCTTTCGCTGAAATTACCGCAACGCGCTGTGGTGCCCGAGGGAAAGCAATTTTTTTATTGTTTCCGTAAACACCTTCCTCTTTGAGCCTGGCAACCGTTCGGTCTCTTTCCTGTGCAAGCAATCCTGCAGTATACTTGGGTTCAATATCTTCAACTATAAGACTCAATCCCCATTTTACATCATAGCGAATCGCAGCCCTGAACAGAATGACTGTTCCTGCGGCGAGTTGCATGCCGGTGCCTGACATAAAATCAGCCGAAACCTGTTCATAACGATTGGCCCAGATGATTCCTTTGAGCTCACAAACGGGAGCGGCATTGCCCGGCAGCTTTTCCACCAGCGACAAATAACAATGGCCTTTTCTGACATTCAGTTCGGAAACCTCGGCAACAATCCACAACAACCTGGATCCAAACTTCTCAGAAATAGCATCTCTGATACCTGCACTGATTTCGGAAAGGCGGAAAAATGGTTCCTGAGAAAGGGCTGAATTGACTTCCATGTTAAGTCATCATGGTATATTTGCGTCCATGACCGTGCTAAATTACAGGAAAATCAGGTTAAAGCCCACAAAAGAACGTTCTCTTTTGAATCGTCACCCGTGGGTGTTTTCAGGAGCCATCGCAACCAGCACCCACAACTTTACCGATGGAGAAATTGTAGAAGTCTATGATTCTAACGATCATTTTCTGGGAACCGGACACTTCAATCCGGGATCTATAAGAGTACGTATACTGAGTTTCATCCAACGGGAAATCAACGAAGCATTCTGGATTGAAAGACTATCAAACGCAATTCAGCTGAGAAGAACACTTGGGCTGGCGGGCAGTTCGCACACCAACGCGTTTCGGCTTGTACATGGTGAAGGTGATCAGCTGCCCGGACTTGTTATCGATATATACAATGATACCGCTGTCATTCAGCCGCATTCTATGGGAATGCAGCTGGCATTGGATCAGATTGCAACAGCATTGAAAAAAACAGATGGCCTGGCGCTTCGCAACATTTTTTCAAGAAGTTCTGAAAACCATGTTTCAACTGAAAATTTTTATCTGGGCGAAGCAGTCGCGGGAACAGTTTTAGAAAACGATCATCAGTTTTATGTTAACTGGAAAGAAGGACAAAAAACAGGTTTTTTCCTCGATCAGAGGGACAATCGTCAGTTGCTGTCTGAATATTCAGCAGGCAAAAAGGTACTGAACACATTTTGTTATTCAGGTGGTTTTTCCGTGTATGCGCTAAAAGCCGGTGCTGAAAAAGTGGTGTCAGTCGACAGTTCAGCCAAAGCAATTGAATGGACCAATAAAAATGTTGAAACCAATTTTCCTGCAGGTGCTGCTCATGAGAGCCATTGCAGAGATGTTTTCGATTATCTTAAATCAGCATCGCCTGGCGAATTTGACATCATTGTGCTTGATCCCCCTGCATTTGCCAAACACCTGAGTGCTGTTGATAAGGCCGTGATAGGTTATCGTAATCTGAACGAGCTTGGCATCCGTTTGGTGAAGCCCGGAGGACTGGTCTTTACCTTCTCCTGCTCACAGGTCATTGACCCGGTACTTTTCAGAAAAACCATTTTTAAAGCAGCCGCGAAAACGGGTCGTGAAGTCAGGGTACTGCACCAGGTTTCGCAGGGACCTGATCACCCCATAAACCTGTATCACCCTGAGGGAGAGTACCTTAAGGGGTTGGTGCTGGAGGTACAATAGAATGGAGTTTAGAGTTCTTAGTTCTTAGTTCTTAGTTCTTAGTTTTTTGATGTCATTGGGATTCCACTATCTTACTAACCTACTAACCTACTATCCTACTAACCTACTATCCTACTATCCTACTAACCTACTAACCTACTATCCCACTATCCCACCATCCCACTTAACAACTCCCCCCAACCTTTTGTCTTATCAACTTTTTCCCCTACCTTTGCGCCCTCAATTTAATTTTGCCTAATCTAAATTAACTATAAATCAATCAATTATGAGCAGTACAATTCTTTATGTGATTCCTGCCCTGGGTGTTTTAGCCCTGCTTTACACGGTGTGGAAATCCGCCTGGATCAGCAAGCAGGATGCCGGAACAGACAAAATGAAAAAAATCGCCGGTCACATTGCCGAAGGTGCCATGGCTTTCCTGAAAGCGGAGTATCGCGTTCTGGCCATTTTCGTGGTTTGTGTGGCAATACTTTTAGGTGTTACCGCCAACAACGAAACGTCATCACCAATGGTGGCAGTATCATTCGTCATGGGAGCATTTTGTTCCGGACTGGCTGGTTTTATCGGAATGCGTGTTGCAACCAAGGCGAATGTTCGCACTACCAACGCTGCCCGTACCGGAATGGGTAAGGCTCTTGAAGTAGCTTTCGCCGGTGGATCTGTAATGGGAATGGGAGTTGTTGGTCTGGGGGTTCTCGGACTGAGCGTTCTCTTCATGTTATACAGTAACCAGTTTGGTACCGATACACAGGACAACCTGAATAGAGTGATCACCGTTCTCACAGGATTTTCTTTTGGTGCCTCCTCTATTGCTCTTTTCGCCCGTGTCGGTGGTGGTATCTATACCAAAGCTGCTGACGTAGGTGCTGACCTTGTTGGTAAAGTAGAAGCCGGAATTCCTGAAGATCACCCGCTCAACCCAGCTACCATCGCCGATAACGTAGGCGATAACGTAGGTGACGTTGCCGGAATGGGTGCCGACCTTTTCGAGTCATATGTTGGATCCATAGTTGGTACCATGGTTCTTGGAGCCGCGTTCATGAATGCTGACTTTGTTGCAATGGATCAGAATTTTGGCGGTTTGGCTGCGGTTCTCCTTCCTCTGGTATTGTCTGCGGTTGGAATTGTGATGTCTATTGTCGGAACTTTCTTTGTACGTGTTAAAGAAGGTGGTGATCCGCAAAGAGCCCTGAACATCGGAGAGTTTGGTTCATCAATTCTGATGGTAGTCGCTTCTTACTTTATCATTACCTGGATGCTGCCTGAGACCTGGTGGTTCCAGGATCCGCTTTACGCATGGGAAGATCCTGAAAAAGGAAATCAGTATACAGCTATTGGTGTCTTTTATGCAACCATCATTGGACTGGTCGGTGGATTGCTGGTGGGTCTGATTACAGAATATTATACCGGAACCGGTAAAAAGCCTGTATTATCTATCGTAAGACAGTCTTCAACAGGTGCCGCAACCAATATCATTGCCGGTCTGGGTGTAGGTATGATGTCAACCGCACTTCCAACCCTGATCATAGCTTTCTCTATCATCGGTGCCTTCCATTTTGGTGGTCTTTACGGTATTGCGATCGCTGCCGTAGGTATGCTTTCCAATCTGGGAATTCAGCTGGCTGTTGACGCATACGGTCCGATCTCTGATAATGCCGGTGGTATTGCTGAAATGTCAGATTTGCCTAAGGATGTTCGTAAGATTACCGACAAACTGGATGCTGTTGGAAACACCACCGCTGCCATCGGAAAAGGATTTGCAATTGCTTCCGCTGCATTGACAGCTTTGGCCCTTTTCGGTGCCTATATGACATCTGCTCACATTAAAACAATTGATATTTCAAAAGCCAACGTAATTGCCGGTCTCTTTATCGGAGGTATGCTTCCGTTTGTATTCTCCGCTCTTGCCATGGGTGCCGTAGGTCGCGCAGCCATGTCAATGATTGAAGAGGTACGCCGTCAGTTCAACACCATCCCTGCTCTCAAAGCTGCTTTGGATGTAATGAGAAAGAATGGTGACAAAGAAATGTCTGAATGGAGCGATGCAGACCGGAAAACATTTGATGCAGCCGACGGTGTTGCCGAATACGGTAAATGTGTTGAAATTTCCACCAATGCCGCTATCAAACAAATGGTTCTACCCGGTCTGATGGCTGTTGCAGTTCCTGTTGCTGTCGGATTCATGCCTTTCTTCGGTGCTGAAGCCCTTGGTGGACTGCTCGCAGGAGTAACTGTTACCGGAGTTCTGATGGCCATCTTCCAGTCGAATGCAGGTGGTGCATGGGATAACGCCAAGAAGATGTTTGAAGAAGGTGTTGAAATCAACGGTCAGATGTACTATAAGAAATCGGATCCTCATAAGGCAGCTGTTGTAGGTGATACAGTTGGTGATCCTTTCAAAGATACATCCGGGCCTTCTTTGAATATCCTGCTCAAGCTTATGTCGGTTGTAGCCTTGGTTATAGCACCGATGATTTCGCTTGAAAGCAATTCTGCTGATACATCAATGACTCAGAATCCAACTCAGATTGAAATGGTTATTGAAAATGTTGATGAAGATGTGATGTCAAATGAATCAGCTGACCAACTGAACACTTCTGTAGCTGCAAATGAGTCAGAAACAACTTCTGAATCTGATCAAACAACTGTCAGCAAAGAAGGTCAACCCAATCCATGATGTGGAAATTACTGATGATAAAAAAAAGAGGCGGAACTTATTCCGCCTCTTTTTTTTATCATTTCTTAAATTTTATTTTAAGTGGTTTAGTTGTAATTGTGTTTAATCAAACACCCTGACAACTGCCAGTAGCTACCCTAATTACCACCGAATTTCTCCTTGAGGAGGTTTATTTTCTTTTGTTGGTATCTGTTCCAGAGCGATTCAAAAACAGCTTTGGTTTCTCTGGCAAAATCACCGCCTTTGATCCATTCGTAATATGATGGTTCAGCGGCAAATACCTCTTCAACAAACTTGCCTTTGTGTTTGCCGAAATTGATGATCTCCTCACCTTTTTCGTTATAAACCAATCTTCCGGCAAGGTCAACCGTGTTGTGCATATTGGTGAACTTGTGAAGCTCATCGATTGACTTTCCACCAACATCAGGATATTTCTCCAACTGAGCTTCGAATATCTCAAAGGTAGCCTCTGTATCAGCATCAGCTGAATGGGCATTTACCAACTCTTTACTGCAATAAAACTTATAAGCGGCAGAAAGTGTCCTGGGCTCCATCTTGTGGAAAATATTCTGAACATCAATCATCCGTCTGCCGGTCATATCGAAGGTGATGCCAACCCTGAACATTTCATCCACCAGAAAAGGAATATCAAACTTGTTGCTGTTATACCCGGCAAGATCACATCCATTGAGAATTTCAATGATTTTTCCTGCGACCTGATCAAGACCCGGCATGTCCTTAACATCTGCGTCACTGATACCGGTGATGCCGGTGATAACTTCCGGAATGGGTACTCCGGGGTTGATGCGGGTGGTATAACTCTCACGGGAACCGTCAGGATGAACTTTCAGAATGGAAATTTCAATAATCCGGTCTTTTCCAATAGTGGTACCGGTTGTTTCAAGATCAAAAAAAGCAAGAGGCCTCTCAAGTTTCAGCTTCATTTTGGCAGTCAGGGTTTAGAAGAAGGATTGGGCTTCAGGGTCAGGGTTTTGAGCACTCCCTTTTCACCCTCATCCCCGGTAATCAGAATTTCCTCTTCAATTCTTCCCATTTTAGGCGACCGCACGGTAAGCTTGTATTTACCGGCAGGTAACAATGCATGAATCATGGATGCAGGGCCCACCGCTTCCATGATACCGATGGTTTCTCCGGTTGATTCTTTAGTGATCATGCACAATGCATCCTTGGCGGGAAGTCCTTGCGCTGACAATACCGAAGCCCTGAACAATACACCGGCACTTTTAATCAAAGGCTCTTTAAGTGTAAAGTGATAGATGTCGAGATCGCCAAATCCTTCAGGTCTGACGGCTGATACAAATCCGGTTTTTGCATTGGCGGAAAGAGAAAAATACAGGTTATCGGTTGTAGTGTTGACCGGGTATCCGATATTCATGGGTGTAGACCATTCCTGAGAAGGATCGCCCTGATAACTCATGAAAATATCGAAACCTCCGATACTGGTGTGACCCTGAGAAGCAAAGAAAAGTGTTTTACCATCGTGCCAGATGGACGGATAATCATCATCAAACTTGGTATTGATTTTGGCTCCGAGATTTTTGGGCGCGGTCCATTTTCCCGCATCATCTTTCTCAATGACCCAGATATCTTTACCGCCAAGCGTTCCTTTCAGATTGGCAGAGAAAAAAACACGTTTTCCGTCAGGTGTAATGCAAGCTCCCGTGAAGGGCGATTTGGACGAGAACATCGGGTCCATCAAGGCGCCCTTTTGCCAGGTTTTTCCTTTCAATTCTGCGATAAATACATCACCGCTTGACTCGGCGTTCTCCTTATAGTATAACATTTTGTCACCATTGGAGCTCATTCCTGAAGTGATCTCGTAAAACTCAGAATTGATGTTGATTCCGATGTTCTTCGCTTTGGCCCAGGTAGTATCTGTACGAGTTGAGAAATAAACATCAGGAACTATGTCACCGTAACCATCCACAATGCCTCCCATATTTCCTTTTCTGCTGGAAGCAAAGAAAACAATGGTATCTACCGCCATGGAAATACAGGCGTAGTCAGCAGTTGGTGAATTGACTGTTTTGCCAAGATTCTGAAATCTGACTTCCACTGGCTTTTTGATGTATTCCTTTCCGTTGTAGCAATACTCCAGATGCTGCTCAAAATTGAATTTAGGATTCAGTTTTCCTTTATTGACTTCCTTGTATTTTTCAAACGCATCAATTGCTTCATCAAAAAGATTCGCGGCAAGCAATGATCTTCCCATCTGATAAAAAACATCATCAGGAGCTCCCTTTTGTTCGGATGCCTTAACAAAGTATTCAACCGCTTTTGACTTGTCAGAGTTGGTATTAAGAAAACACATACCCAGTTTATAATTATAATCCATATCATTGGGATCATAATTGACTAACTTAACGTACTCAGCCATCGCCGCGTTAAAATTGTTACTCTTAAAAAGTTCAGCAGCGATTTTTTTAGATTCTGCAGCCTGTTCTTTTGTCAGTTTTACAGGCTGAGCAGGTTTACGTGATGTTTGTGCTTCCGCTATGGACAGGAACACTATTGAAGTTAAAAAAAATGCCAATATTTTTTTCATGATACTGAAGGATTAACGTTAATAATCAAATTTCACGATTGATGTCAAACTGCTCGAGGTAATCGGCAACCCGTCTTACGAACGATCCGCCAAGTGCTCCGTCAACTACACGGTGATCGTATGAATGTGAAAGGAACATCATGTGACGGATACCCAGAGTATCTCCCTGAGGGGTTTCAATAACTGCAGGCTTTTTGCGAATGGCCCCTACTGCCATGATGGCCACCTGAGGTTGCGGGATAATTGGCGTACCCATTACGTTTCCAAAACTTCCCACGTTAGTCAGCGTGTAAGTTCCTCCCTGAATTTCATCGGGCGTAAGCTTGTTGGCACGGGCCCGGTTGGCCAGATCGTTCACCGCTTTCGTCAGACCCAGAAGGTTCATCCGGTCTGCATTCTTAATGACAGGAACTATCAGATTTCCGGAAGGCAATGCAGCTGCCATACCGATATTGATGTTTTTCTTGACGATGATATTGGTTCCGTCAACAGAAATGTTGATCATCGGGAAATCTTTGATCGCCCTGGCTATGGCTTCAATGAAAATCGGAGTAAAGGTGATTTTTTCATTTTCCCTCTTTTCAAACTTATCCTTAAGCTTGTTTCTCCACATGACGATGTTGGTTACATCCGCCTCAACATAGGAGGTTACGTGCGGTGAAGTACGCTTCGACATCACCATGTGTTCCGCGATGATTTTTCTCATACGGTCCATTTCAATGATCTCAACATCACCGTTCAGACTTGGAGAAGGGGCAACTATTGAGGGTGCAGCAGAAGAAACCGGTGCGGAGGCGAGAGCAGGAGCGGCGGGTGCAGGAGTTGCAGCAGGAGTAGTTTGTCCGGATTTGCGACGCTCAAGAAACAACAATACATCCTTTTTGGTCACTCTTCCTTCTGCTCCGGTACCCGGGATGGCATCCAGTTCTATTTGGGAGATATTTTCCTGCTGGGCAATGGTTCTCACTAATGGAGAATAAAAACGACCGGCTGCTCCTGCGACAGATGCAGTTTTAGCGGCGGGTGCAGTAGCGGCGGCGGATGCAGTAGCAGCGGGTGCAGCAGCGGCGGCGGGTGTAGCAGCGGCGGCAGGTGCAGCAGCAACGGCTTCACCTTCTGTGGCTATCATAGCAATTACGCTGCCAACCTGAACCACATCACCTTCATTGAATAGCCTTTTGACAAGGGTTCCGGCCACTGACGACGGGACCTCGGAATCAACTTTGTCGGTCGCGATTTCCAGCACCGATTCATCAGCCTCTACCCTGTCGCCTTCGTTTTTCAGCCATCTGATGATGGTAGCTTCTGCCACGCTTTCACCCATCTTTGGCATTTTCATTTCCACCTGAGCCATAAAATATTGATATTAAATTTTTTACAAAATTGGTATCGGATTCAAAAACGGATTCAAAGGTAGGAAAATTGACATGAAAATGGCCATCAAACATATTGTTACCTTTGGCCCTGACAAACCACACTGAACCCGAATGGTATGAGAAAAGATGTTTATTACGGTGATTATCTCCAGCTCGACAAAATACTCAACGCGCAGTTCCCTGAAAGCGATAAAGAAGGAATTGAAGCTCATGATGAAATGCTTTTCATCATCATCCATCAGGCTTATGAACTGTGGTTTAAACAGATCATTCACGAACTGAAATCAATTCACGGAATTTTCAGCAAAAAGCAGGTCAATGACAACTCCCCCGATTTGTATCAGGTAGTACACCGTCTTAAGCGGGTGACCACCATACTGGATGTGGCCGTTCATCAGATTTCAATCATGGAAACCATGACTCCTCTTGATTTTCTCGATTTCAGAAACCTGCTTCGTCCTGCCTCCGGATTTCAGAGTATACAGTTCAAGATTGTTGAAGCAATGCTCGGACTGAAGCTTGAAAACCGTCACGGCAGGGAATATTATCTTTCTCAGTTAAAAGAAGAGCACAAGGAAATCATCCGCAAAACGGAAGAACAGAGTTCTGTTATTGATGAAGTCAACGAATGGCTTGCCCGAATGCCGTTTTTGGACGATCAGGAACTTTGGAAAGATTACAAAGGCGATTTCTGGTCTGATTACCGTCATGCTTATGAATCCAGCCTGGCTGCCGGAGAAAAACAGAATCTTGAATATTTCAATAAAGTATTTTTCGATGCGGATTTTGCCAAAGACCGCAGGTTCAATAATGAAGCCAGCAGAGCTGCGTTGTTTATCATGCTTTACCGCGATTATCCCCTGCTTCAGCTCCCCTATCAGCTGCTGAACCTGTTACTGGATGTTGATGAACTGATGGCTACCTGGAGGTACCGCCACATGAACATGGTTCACCGGATGATCGGAAGCAGAATCGGTACCGGCGGCAGCAGCGGAAAAGATTACCTGAAAGCGGCGCTCGACAAGCATTATATTTTCGGAGAAATAGCTCAGTTCACCTCATTCCTGATCGAAAGGCGGAACCTTCCTAAACTGCCTCCGTCACTCGAGCAACGCCTGGCTTTTGTCCATGGTTGAATCAAAGTCTGATCGTAATCATCGGCCAGACATCCTTGAAGCGATCATCAAAAATCAAGGCGGGCATCACTGAAAAGTAGCGAAACTTTCTTTTGTAGTAGATCTGCATGGCCGGTTCACTGAAGTATTGACCGCGGGCCTCAATGAGATACCCCACTCCTGCTCCGTTCCAGTTGTCAACGCTCTTTGTGAGCATGTTGAAGTTGAGCATGAATTCTGCATTCACAAACGTATTCCGGTAAACGAAAAATTTCCCGTTATCTCCCTGGGAAAAGAAGAAAATACTCGAGGTATTGATATTGGCTTGATAAAATTCCTTGTGACGAAAACCCAGGTTGATATGAAAGGTTGGTGCGATTTCGTTCCTCACCAGGGCAGCTCCAAATCCAAGATTGAACTCAAAATGATTGGTGCCTTTATTGCCTGAAACGGTATCCAAAACCATTTCCTGATTTGATTCCTGCGCAACAACCGTGTTGACGAATGAAGCCAGAGCCAACGTTAAAAAAAGAATCTGTTTTTTCATATCAATCTGTTTCTCCTTCCGTGACCCACAAACTAATACCGTCGAACCGTGTGACTGAAATGTTCCTTCCGGCCTCAATAAAACCACTCTCAGCATTGGCTGTGTAACTCTGGCCGTTAATTGTGATTTTTCCCGATGGCCGCAAAACAGTCTGTGCTGTTCCCTTGGATCCCACCAATTGCTGTAAACTCATATCAGAGCTGACATAACCTTCCTGTGCATTCATACCTCCCTGAAGCACCATCTTGCCGAATCTGTTTGTTTTGAGGATTCGTTTGCCCAGAACAATCGAAAAAATCACGGCTCCGGCAAAAGACAGTATGACTGTTGATAACGCTCTGGTCAGATCACCTGAAGGTACTGTTTCAAAATTAAATCCGTCATTTCCGACCAGACTGAATGTAAAAGCTGAGATTAGCATCACAATTCCCGCAATGCCTGCCACTCCAAAGCCGGGAAGAATCAATAACTCAACCGCCAGAAGAATAAATCCTGCAATGGCCATCAGAATCTCCCAATTCGCAGCAAGTCCTTCCAGATAAAGCGGAGCGAAATAAAGAATAGCAGCAGTAACAGCGGCCAGCAAAGGGAAACCCACACCGGGGGTTTGGAGCTCAAAATAAATGCCGCCCAGCATAATCAGCAAAAGAATGCCGCTGACCGCGGGATTGATCAGAAAACCGATGATCTTCTCCAGCAGTACCGGTGTATAGGTTCGGATGGTGTAGTTTGAAATACCTTCAGCCCTGAGCACTTCATCAACCGATTCGGCCATTCCTTCACAATAGCCGTTTTTCATGGCTTCGGAAGCTGTAAAAGTCAGAACCTTACCCGAATCGTTCACACCCGGAATATAGGTCCTGGGATCTACCATGGCTTCAGCGATCAGAGGATCCCTTCCCCTTTTTTCAGCGGTAGCCCTCATCATGGCTCTCATGTACGACTGGTATTTATCGGGCAAAGGCTGAGCGGTTTGATCCACTACCGTTGCAGCACCGATGCTGGCACCGCTTCTCATGTAAATCCGGTTGCAGGCAATCGAAATCAACGCTCCCGCTGAAGCGGCATTGTTATCGATAAAAGCCACTACAGGGATATTGTAATTCAGTAAACGTGTTCTCATGCTGTCGGCAGCATCCAGCATCCCACCATAAGTGTTGAGATGCAGTACCACAAGGTCGGCGTTCATGGCAGTCGCTTCATCGAGTGCCTTTCCCAGTTTCCGCGCGGCTCCGGGACCTATTTCTTCCCGGATCTCGACCCTGTAGACAACCTTTGAACTGTCGGATGCCATCACGTTATTTTGAAAAATGCATGCTAAAACAAGAAGAAACCACGTTATTCTCTTCAGCATTCCCAATGGTAAAAACATTTTTCCAGTCATCATTCGTGTTAATTACTTTGTTGATAATCACGAAGTGCGTGCACCCCTGCACCCTCGCGCAAAAAGCTAATATTGTGTAAAAATATGACGAACGGACGTATGATGGGAAGAAATTCATTTTTAATAGCCATTACGGTGGCCGCAGGTTTGTTTCTTCAAACCTCTTCTGAAGGCTCATCGTTGAATCCTGCCGATTCACTCCGCGTTAAGAATATGAACGGCAGGCAGTTTATACTTCACAAAGTGGAACCTGCTGAGACCTGGACCAAACTAGCTAAAAGGTACAATGTAGCCATGGAAGACCTTCAGGCTGCCAATCCGGGAGTTCAGATGTTGAAAATTGATCAGATCGTACATGTTCCGATTTCAGGCTATCCATCAGGAACCGCAACCGGCGTCAATAGCAAACCTGCTCCTGCAACCGCTGCGACAGCTCTGCCAACAGGAGTTACCACCACCCCGGTGGTTCACACCGTTAAATCCGGCGAGACCTTGTTCGGCATCGCGGCAAAATACAATCAGCCAGTTGATAAAATCATCACATACAACAAGCTGACCACTGACAAAATTGCTCCCGGGCAAAAATTGATTGTCAGTTACAAGGTAAAATCAGAGAAACAGATTCTTGCCCAAACCGAAGCTCAAAAGGTAGTGGTTCCCCCACCAGCCCCTAAGGGTGAAACAGTCATGGCTTCAGTAGCTAAGGCGGCTACGGTTTCTGAAAAAAACGCAGAGACTGATAAAACTGAACTGAAAGCCGTTGAATCATCCAAAGCACTTGAGAATCAGTACGAATCAGCCACCCGAACCGTCACACCCCTGAAGAAGGCAGCTTCAGGCAAAACTACTGTACAAGTGCAAGAAACAGGTGTCGGAACCTGGATGCAGGACGACCAGTTCGGAAAAGACAAGTTCTATGGATTGCATCGTACTGCTCCAATCGGAACCATTATTAAGGTCACCAACCGCATGAACAATCAGTTTGTCTATGTAAAAGTAGTTGGTGTATTACCAGATACCGGAGAAAATAGCAACGTGATCATTAAAATGTCACAAGCCGTTTCCGAAAAACTCAATGTACTAGATCCGTTGTTTCAGGTGGAATTGAGTTATGGTATGATACAATAAGTTTCTTTTAAGTCAGTTTTGAACATCCACATATTTAAAGCCACCTGCGGAGGTGGCTTTAGTATTTTTGCGCAACGATACCTATTGGCGAATCAATGAAAATTGTTGTTTACCTGCACCATCCGGCACAGTTTCATCTTTTCAAAAGGGTGATAAAAAATCTTCTGAACAACCGCCATGTGGTTAAGGTGTTTGCAACAAAAAAAGATGTGCTGGAAGATTTACTGCAGGAAGCAAGAATTCCCTACACCAATTTTGTTCCGGAAGGCAAAAAGGACAATAAAATTTCCACCGCGTTCAGTATGATCCGGCAGGATTTCGGATTATTCAAATACTGTCTTTTGCACCGGCCCGATCTGATGATTGGTACCTCCGCGGAAATCGCTCACGTAGGTTTTGTGCTGGGCATCCCCAATATATTCGTGAACGAAGATGATGTATCAGTAGTGCCGCTTGTCGGGAAGGTCATTCATCCATTTGCCAAACATTTGCTGGCTCCAGATGTCTGCGATACCGGGAACAGAAACAAAACTATCTCCTACCCTTCCTATCACGAACTGGCATATCTGCATCCCGACAACTTCACTCCAGACCGAAATATTGCCGCCAGCTACATCGATGTATCCAAAAAATCATTTCTGATAAGATTCGCCAAGCTGACTGCTCACCACGATACCGGAATCAGGGGAATTGACCCTTCTATCGCTGAAAAGATCATCCGAATGCTGGAACCGCACGGAAATGTCTACATCACTTCTGAACGACCGCTTGAATCTCAGTTCGAAAAATACAGAATGCCTATCAGGTCTGCCGATATCCATCATGTGATGGCATTTTCCGATATTTATATTGGCGACAGTCAGACCATGGCGGCAGAAGCAGGATGCCTGGGAGTGCCATTTATCAGATGCAATGATTTCGTAGGCAGAATTGGCTATCTGAGAGACCTTGAAGACCACTATGGCCTCGGCTTTGGGATCAGTCCGTCTGAACCGGAGAAACTGATCGATAAGCTTCAGGAACTGCTCAATTTTCCGGATATTCAGCAGGAATGGACTTCGAGAAAAATAAAAATGCTGGCAGATAAAATAGAGTTATCCGGATATATCACCAGACTAATTGAAAATTATCCTGAATCCATTAACAGTAATATTCAAATATCAAGCTGATTTCATCCAATTTCTCTTTACTTAATCGAGATCGGAAAACGGCCCTGAAATGCATTCAATTCTTTAATTTTGTACTATGAAGAAACTGATCATGCTGGTGGCGTTCATTTTTGCAGGAATAAACGCGTGCTATTCACAGACTTACAAAGTTTTCAAAGGCGATACCATCAACCGGACGGATGTCAAAGGACAAAAACAAGGTGTTTGGAAACGCTATTATGAAAATGATCAGCTGTTCTCTGAATCAGTTTACAAGAATAACAAGCCTGCCGGAAAGACTCTGACTTATTACAAATCCGGCAAACTGCAAAGTGAGATCAGACATGAAAAAGACGGTAAGACTTCCAGGATGGTCAGTTATTGGGAAAACGGAAAAATTAAAGCAACCGGTAAGTATATCGATTTGAAAAAAGACAGTACCTGGAATTTTTACAACGAACAGGATTCTCTGACCGCAATTGAGAATTATAAAATGGGTAAGGCACATGGTTTATGGAAGGTGTTTTACCCGTCCGGGAAAACTTCTGAAGAAACCAATTATGTCGAGGGTAAAAAAGAGGGTCCGTTTAAAAAATACTTTAGCAACGGTCAGACCAAGATGGCCGGTAGTTACAAAAACGACACTTACTCAGGCGTGGTAATGCAATATCATATGAACGGGAAACCGGCTATAAAAGGAAATTTTATCAATGGTGTCAAGGAAGGCGAGTGGCTTTACATGAACGACAGAGGTATTAAAGATTCCACTGTCACTTACCAGAAAGGGTTGCCTTTAGAAAACGAAAATGCCACTCCTGACAAAAACACCATTAACTACGAAAGATATGATCGAAACCGTCAGCAAAATCAAGAATACTGAATCGGGAAATTTTTTCCTGATGGCAGGGCCCTGCGTGGTTGAAAGTGAAGAAATGACCCGCAACATTGCAGGTAGGATCAGAGAAATCACCGACAGGCTTGAGATTCCCTTTATCTTCAAGGCATCCTACCGTAAAGCCAACAGGACGCGACTTGATTCATTCACCGGTATCGGAGATGAAAAAGCACTCAAAATTCTGGCAGACATTTCGCGTGACTATGATGTTCCGGTAGTAACTGATATCCACGAAAGTGATGAAGCAGCCTTTGCCGCTGAATTTGTGGATGTACTTCAAATACCGGCATTCCTTTGCCGGCAAACCGATTTGCTTGTAGCCGCAGCCAAAACCGGAAAAGTGGTCAATGTGAAGAAAGGGCAATTCCTCAATGCCTCATCCATGAAATTTGCAGTCAACAAAATCCGTGAATCAGGCAACGAACGGGTGATGCTGACCGAACGAGGCACCATGCTGGGATATTCTGATCTGGTGGTTGATTTCAGAGGAATACCGGTGATGCAGGAAATGGGAGTTCCCGTAATCCTGGATGTCACCCATTCACTTCAGCAACCCAATCAGGGCAGTGGTGTTACCGGTGGACAGCCCCATTTAATTGGCACCATCGCAAAGGCCGGTATGGCTGTTGGTGTAGATGGTATTTTCATTGAAACACATCCCGATCCGGCCAATGCGCTATCGGATGGAGCCAATATGCTTCATCTGGATCAGCTGGAAATACTTCTCAAACAATTGTCTGCTATCAGAAGGACAATCAAAAACTTTTAACCACTCTTCGCGATGTCAGGCAAAATCAAATCGGCCAAAAAGTATACTACTCAGCAGCAAAAGCTGTCATTCGGCAATTCTGAAACAGAAGAAATTCTCGCTTCAGAATCGTTTTATGATCAGAACGGTAATCTCTGTGAAGAGATCAAATCAGGAGATGACCATTCAGAAAATGAAAGACATGTTTTTGAATATGATGCTCAGGGTAAACTCATCCGGCATGTCCTCGAACTGACCACTGACGGCATCAGCGAGACCTTAGTTTACACCAGAGATGAAAAAGGCCGGGTGGTTGTTGATCAGAAATTCTACGGTGATGATCCGGGTGAAAAAGTGACATTTGAATACCATGCTCACCAGCAACCGGTAAAAATAGAACGCCATGATCCGGATGGCGAACTTGAGTCGGTTGAGATACTTACTTACGATGAAAGCGACAAGCTGATTCAGCATCAGAAATTTGATGCCCATAACCAGATTGTTGAAACCACCTCCATAGCATACAACGAAAAAGGACTGCCATCTGAGAAAAAAGTAACTGATTCGGATGGTAATGAAATTTCAAGTACCGAAATCACTTACGATGAAAATGGTGATGTAATCAGAATAACCGAATGGAATGAACAGGGTAAAATCACGAGTGATGTGTTGTCTGTTTATGATGAAAGAAGGAATGTGACTGAACGTAAAATCAAAGATTTTCAGTCGCGCACACTTAAGTTCGGTTATGATGAACATGATAACTGCATTGTTGAAGAAGTTTATGATGAAAACGGGAATCTGATCAGGAAACATTCTTACGAATTCGACGATCAAAAACAGATCACTTCAGAAACATCGCTTTTTCTGGATCCCATGCGTGGCGGCAACTTCAATAACTCAAGCAGCAGATACGAGTATGAATACTGGACTAACGGCTGACTGCTGTCATTTCATTCAGAATCTGAGCAAGCTTTCGGGTAAGTTCCTTTCGCGAATACTTTTCGATACCGGTTCTTTCTGATTTTTTATTTCCCTTTTTATGATCGCTGAAAAACTCCAAAAGAGCGGTCTTTACTTTATCCTGATCCTGAAAATTGCAGGTCATACCACTGCGGGTTTCACGAATAACAGCTGCCGCATCACCATCTTCGGGACCGATACACAAAACGGGTCGGCCGGATGCCAGATATTCGAAAAGTTTTCCGGTCAGAATTCCTTTTGAATTTGGAGTATCATTTAAAATCAGCAGCAATACAGATGCGGATTGTTGTTCTTGTGCCACCTGATCGTGGGGTAAATAGTCCACGTAAGTGACGAACCTGTCCAATGCAGATGCAGTAATCGAATTCCTGACTGACAAGTCTATTTTACCAGTTAAACGGATAGAAAGATCATGCGAAAACTCATTGTTTTCATTTACCAGTTCAGCAACAGCTCTCCATAAGATTTCCGGATTTCTGGATCTGACCAAAGTGCCCACGTGAGCTATTACGAATTTTCCGGAAGACACAACTGAAGTTGTTACGATGTCATCTTCATCAAATCCGTTTGTAATAACATCAGTCTTTCTGTTAAACCGGCTCTCAAACTCCTCTTTCATGGTTTGACCTACCACCACTACTCTGTCGGCTTCGGTAACGACACGTCTTTCCAACTCGTGATGCTTTTTATCGGCCCATGTTGTGAGCATCAGGTCCTGATAATAATCAATGTTGGTCCAGGGATCCCTGAAATCAGCCAGCCAGGGAATTTTGTGCGAGCGTGCAATCGCATTCGCAATGAGATGCATGCTGTGAGGTGGACCGGTACTCACAATCGCATCGACGGGGTTTTGTGTAAGCCATTTATCAAGAAATCTGACAGAAGGCTTAATCCAGAACCGACGTGCATCCGGAATGAAAATATTTCCTCTCAGCCAAACGGCAAGCTTCTCTTTAAATCCCGGTCTTTTTTTCTCTGTAAGGAAACCGGTGTTGATTTTTTCACCCTTTTGAGCCCCTACCAGTTTCTTGTAAAAATCATAGGGTTCCCAAATGGGAGTTTTGATCACGGCAGTACCTTGCGGGATGTCGGCTGCAAGGGAATCATCCAGTACCGGCATCTCACCGTTTTCCGGAGTATAAACAACAGGCTGCCAGCCAAACTGATTCAGGTACTTAACAAACTTGAGCCACCGCTGAACTCCTGCACCTCCTCCGGGAGGCCAGTAATAAGTGATGATCAGTACTTTTTTCGGAGCCAATGATCAGTTGCTTTTCGATGATCCGGCAGATCTCAATTCGCGAACTCCTGCACCCACAGCAAAAAGAATCAGCAGGACAGATCCGGCCATTGCAATTTTCTCACCGGTGTAATACACTTTAGGTTCAAACCTGAACTCAACGGTGTGCTTACCGGCAGGAATTTTCATGGCCCGCAATACATAATTTACCCTGAAATGAGGAACAGGTTTCCCGTCGAGATATGCATTCCAGCCTTTATCATAATAGATCTCCGACAGTACTGCCAGCTGATCAGAAGATGTATTGGTTTCGTATGTCAGATGATTGGGCTGATAGTCTGTTAAGCGAATGGTGGCGGTAGAATCAAAATTGATCTGAAACCCTTCGATCTGATCCATAAACCTCTTATCAACAATTGCTGTCTGAGCCGGATTAAAGTCGGTCAATGCCGCGATCTCCTGATCGGCATTATCAACTACCTGGTACTCTTTTACAAACCATGCAGCACCCAAGGCTGCGGGATTCTGCTGAACCATCGGTTGCCCTGATTCCTGTCCGCGTACAATAAAATACTTGGTATTAAGCATGTTCAATACCTCCATATTGTTTTGGCTGATCTGGTTCTCGATCAACTCCTGGTAACGCTTCAGCTTGGCACCATGATACCCGCCAATACTATGGTGGAAATAAGAAGTGGACGCATCGTTGAAGGTACTCACGGTGGTATTCATCACCCGGTAACCTGGTTCAGTGTCCTGCATAATGGCAAGATTGGCCTGTGTCGGAGTAAATATCTGCTTGTTAGGATTTGCCCTGGTGAAATTATCATCATTAAGGTACCTTTTGTTGACCGGCCACATGTCAACGAGAATAAGAGCGGCTAGTCCCAGAACTGCATACTGGTAACGGATTTTTTCTCCTATTGAGTACCAGAGCAAACCGAATGCCATCGCAATGAAGGCAAATGAACGGAAGGCATCTGTCCGGAGCGCGTTGGCACGGTCGGCTCTTAAAGCTTCTATCAGCCAGTCATATTGTTTCAAGCTTTCATCTGCCGGGCTTGAGAAATCGAAAAACAAACCGGGTGCCACCGCGAACAGTAAACATATTCCACCAACAATATACAAGGCAAGTTTTAAAGCTTTCTTCCTGAGCTGAAGATCAGATGATTTGTCGAAAAATTTCTGCAATCCAAGCATCCCAAGAAGCACCATGGTCAGCGTACAGAGTGCCAGTATCATAGAAACTGTTCTGAACTTGTTGTAACCGGGAAGGTAATGGAAGAACAATTCATTGAGTGATAGGAAATGTTTTCCCCAGGAAAGCATGATGAATAATACAGTAACAGAAACGAGCCACCATTTGTATTCATTTCTGACCATGATGATACCAAGCACAAACAGAAAAATAACAATGGCTCCCATGTAAACCGGACCTGCGGTGAAAGATTGCTCTCCCCAGTAAAGTGGTGCCTGTTTCACAAATTGTGCTGCCTGACCACCGGCTCCGTTATCGACCAAAGCTTTATAAGTGGCGGAATTACGACCCACATCACTAACCGATGGCCCACCCATAAAATTGGGTATAAGGAGTGTCATGGTTTCAGAAATACCGTAACTCCAGGCAAACGCATAGTCAATGTCGAGTCCGGTAGAAACTTTTTTCTCTGTAAGCTCAGAAGGTCCGCGGGTAGTGTCTTTACCGTATTCATAGGTTGCCCACAAACCGGTAAGATTGGGAAGTACTGCCAGTATCACAGCCAGCACCAATACTCCGGCCGATTTCATGAAGTGCGGCCAGGTCTTATCCTTTACGGTTTTGAAAAGCTCAATCAGTCCAAGAATACATAAAGCTATGGCCAGATAATAAGTGATCTGGAGGTGGTTGGCATAAATCTCCAGTGATAACGCCAACGCTGTGATGGCTCCTCCCAGCCAGTACCTTTTATTGAATACCATCATCACACCTGCCACCACCAGCGGAACCAGAGCGATGGCATGCATTTTAGAATTATGCCCTGCCATGATGATGATAAAGTTATAGGAAGAAAAAGCATATCCGATGGCACCGGCAACGGCCAGGCGATAGTCAATTTTCAAACTCAGCAGGAGCAGGTAAAATCCGGTGAGTGAAAGGAAAATAAAACTGATCGGAGTAGGTAACCAAAGATTCAGCGCTTTGTCAACATACCGGATCAGATTGGCAGGATACAAAACAGAAATCTGATAAGCCGGCATACCGCCAAACATGGAACGGGTCCACAAAGGTTCATCATCAAACTTTTCCCTGAAATCCTTGATCTCTTTGGCCATTCCCTCCCACTGTTCGATATCGTGCTGTTTCAGTTCTTCACCCTGTAAAACAGGACTGAAATAGATCGCACAGATGGTGATGAAAAAAAGAATCACCATCAGGTGAGGAAGCAGTTTTTTGAAGTCAATATTCATAATTTCAGAATGAGTGATGGTACTGTTTCAGGAACTGGGTTATTGATGGATCATTTCACCTCTTCATAATCAACATATTCTCCTGCACTATCGGAAGACCTGCCGGATGACGAAGAATTTTTAACAGAAACATGCCCTTCCGGTTGTTGCTGCTGAGTGAATGACTGGCGTCTCTTCATCTCTTCTTCCATTTTTCTGTTGAGGTTATTAAATGTGGACACAACAAACATCTTTCCGATCATTCGGATCAGAAAGAACACACAAACCAATATAATGAGAAACTTTAACATGACCGGACAAACAAAATTTATTCAGGAATTGAGTTGTTCAAAATTCATCTATCAATCGCTTCGTCAAAGCAGCCTGATCCATCATCAATGCAGCAAAAAGACAATAACTCCACTTAACCACTCAACCACTACCCCACTATCCCACTATCCCACTACCCCACTACCCTTTTACTTACTAAGGAACATCGACTTCTCCTTATACAGGTTCCTGAAATAAGGATCATCGATTGAATCAATGAAGCGGATAGCCTCGCCTGTAGATTTCATTTCAGGACCCAGTTCCTTGTTCACATTAGGGAATTTGTCGAATGAGAAGACCGGTTCTTTGATCGCATATCCAAACTCGGCGAGAACGATTTTAAAATCTTTCAGCTTACTGGCACCAAGCATCACTTTGGTAGCAATATTGATGTAAGGCACTTTGTGGGCCTTGGCTATAAACGGTACGGTTCTCGAAGCTCTTGGGTTGGCTTCAATCACATAAACTTTTTCATTCTTGATGGCATACTGTATGTTCAGCAGCCCTCTGACCTGAAGAGCCAAAGCGATTTTTTTGGCGTAATCCTTCATTTGACCAATCACATTTTCAGAAAGATCAAATGGTGGTAGTACGGCGTAAGAATCACCTGAATGAATACCTGCCGGCTCAATATGCTGCATCAATCCGATGAACTGAATAGATTCACCGTCGCAGATAACATCCGCCTCCGCTTCCTGTGCCCTGTCGAGGAAATGATCGATCAGAACACGGTTCCCCGGAAGGTTTTTGAGCAATTTGATTACTGCATGTTCAAGCTCTTCATCATTGATCACAATGCTCATCCCCTGACCGCCCAAAACATAAGAAGGACGCACTAAAACAGGATAGCCAACATTCTTGGCCACTACCAGCGCTTCTTCGGCTGACTCAGCAACTCCGTAGAGCGGGTATGGAATATTCAGGCTCTTGAGCAAATCGGAAAACCTGCCACGGTCTTCGGCAAGATCCATGTTTTCAAATGATGTACCGATGATCTTCACTCCTTTTGCATGGAGTCGTTCTGATAGCTTTAACGCGGTTTGTCCTCCCAACTGAACAATAACTCCCTCCGGCTTTTCAAACTCAATCAATTCATAAATATGCTCCCAGAAAATGGGTTCAAAGTAAAGTTTGTCAGCAATGTCGAAATCAGTTGAAACCGTTTCAGGGTTACAATTGACCATGATGGCTTCAAATCCCGCTTCCTTCGCGGCAAGCACGCCATGTACGCAGGCATAGTCAAACTCAATCCCCTGACCAATTCTGTTGGGTCCGGAACCGAGGACAATAATTTTCTTTTTGCTGCTGCTGACCGATTCATTTCCAGAAATCATTTTTCCGCCGGCATCACGGTAAGGAGCTTCAAAAGTTGAATAGAGATAAGGTGTTTTGGAAGGAAACTCTGCAGCGCAGGTGTCAACTGTTTTGTAGACGCGGCTGATGCCAAGTGCTTTTCTCCTGGCATACACTTCATCTTCGGTTGTATTGCCAATGGTATGTGCAATCTGGGCATCTGAATAGCCTTTTTGCTTCAGTTCAAGAAACAGATCGGCAGGAAGATTGGACAAGCTGTATCTCCTCATTTCATTTTCCAGCTGAACCAGTTGCTGAATTTCATTGAGGAACCATTTATCGATTCGGGTCATGTTGTGCACTGAACCGATGGGAACACCCAGCTTGAGCGCCTCCTTAACATGAAACAGCCGGTCCCATGACGGGTTCTCCATGCTGTGAACAATATCATCCACGCGGGTCCATCCTTTTCCGTCGGCACCCAGTCCCAGTCTGTTAATTTCAAGCGACTGACAAGCTTTCTGCAACGCCTCCGTAAAGCTGCGACCAATACCCATCGCTTCACCCACCGATTTCATTTGCAGTCCGAGCAGTTTATCCGCTCCGGGGAACTTATCAAAATTCCATCTGGGTATTTTAACGATCACATAATCAAGAGTAGGTTCGAAAAAGGCGGAGGTTGAACCGGTGATCTGGTTTTTGAGTTCATCCAGGTTGTAACCGATGGCCATCTTGGCGGCAATCTTCGCGATCGGATAACCGGTGGCTTTAGAGGCCAATGCAGATGACCGTGATACACGAGGATTGATTTCAACGGCTATGATGCTTTCATCTTCCGGATTAACGGCAAACTGAACATTGCAACCTCCTGCGAACTCACCGATGGCCCTCATCATTTTGATGGCCAGGTTACGCATGTGCTGATACGTTTTATCGCTCAGGGTCATGGCAGGCGCTACGGTAATGGAATCACCTGTATGGACTCCCATCGGATCAAAGTTCTCAATAGAACAGATGATGATGACGTTATCGATATTATCACGCAGCAGCTCCAGTTCAAATTCCTTCCAGCCAAAAACTGCTTTTTCGATCAGTACTTCATGAATGGGTGAAGCCTGTAATCCACGCATCAGTTTGTCTTCAAACTCTTCTTTTTTGAAAACAAAGCTGGCTCCCGTACCCCCTAAGGTGTAGGAAGGCCGTATTACCAGCGGATAGCCAAGTTTCTGGGCGATTTCCTTACCTTCCAAAAATGAGTTGGCCACTTTTGAAGGAGCGACACCCACGCCGATATCGATCATCAGCTGACGAAAAGCTTCACGGTTTTCGGTGGTTTCAATGGCGTCGATGTTGACACCGATTATTCTGACGTTATACTTTTTCCAGATACCTCTTTCATCTGCTTCCTTACAAAGGTTCAGAGCAGTTTGGCCACCCATGGTAGGCAACACGGCGTCAATCTTGCGCTCTTCCAGAATCTGAATGATGCTGTCGGTGTTTAGGGGAAGCAGATATACATGATCAGCCGTCACCGGATCGGTCATGATGGTGGCCGGATTGGAGTTGATCAGCGAAACTTCAATACCTTCTTCCTTCAACGAACGGGCTGCCTGTGAGCCGCTGTAATCAAATTCACACGCCTGACCAATAATGATGGGTCCGCTTCCGATGATTAATACCGATTTTATGGATGGATCTTTTGGCATTTATAATACTGGTTATCAGTTATTTGTTAGTTATATTAATGACGGAAACCAAGATGGGGTTATCGTCTGTAAAAGTACCAAATTACCCCAATCCCTTCATCCCAAAAGTATAATTAAGGTCATGGCTGAGTTACCTTTGCGGGA
>Ga0315903_10003021_pt1 | contig 23861 bp, 23 predicted proteins | sample LakEriMetagenome_7_FD_203524 | JGI IMG/M metagenome (GOLD analysis project Ga0315903, IMG submission 203524) | Freshwater fungal communities from buoy surface, Lake Erie, Ohio, United States - Buoy 2 MA119 | ecosystem: Environmental > Aquatic > Freshwater > Lake | place: USA: Lake Erie, Ohio... | reverse complement strand
TTTCATTTTTTATCTGCGCCTAATGCACTTTTTATAGAGAAATCCTATTTTAGATGCACTTTTCGGAATAATTATATAGTTTTTTCCGTACTTTTACATATTTTTATATATTGATATGTTCTTAAGTCATTTTAATTATTATTAGTACTTAAGAATATTTTTATATAGGGTTTGTGTTTTAAGTGCATGATCTATATATAATAATATTTTGGTACCATGAAAGGGATAATAAATATATGATATAAAATATATATTATATCATAGCCGGGGATTTTCCGGCTATAATATATTAATCATTAAGATCTATTTAATGTAAACCATTATTAAAATCTGGATTATTTGCACCGTATATATTATAATTAAAATCATAATTATTAGGTGTTGTAAGAAATAATATTAATTTATTTACTATTTTGCTTGTAGTCTGACTGTATGTACGTTTATTATAATCATTAAATATAGGATTATTAGAATAAGCCCCGATCTTGTACGAATTATCATTAAACCAGTATTCAGCAATTTTAACGTCGTATGAGTAAATATAATCTATATTATCGCCGTGTGGGTTTAATTTTATAGTTAATGTACTATTATAATTTGTTATATCTGTTGTTTTAATATAATGAGGTTTAAAAAGTGTTCTAATCATTAAGTGTTTTTCAAAAATTTCAGTGTTAGCACATCTAAATTTTTTTATATTTATTTGATCTCTTAATATTCTTCTTGTACCTGCTGGAATCATTAAATATTCATTATAATTATTTAAGGCGTCGTCTTCGTCGTCTGTGTCGCTTTCACTCTCTGAGTCGTCTGGATCGCTTTCACTCTCTGAGTCGTCTGGATCGCTTTCACTCTCTGAGTCGTCTGTATCGCTTTCACTCTCTGAGCTTTCAGAATTAATTATTTTATTTTCTCTTTCTCTTTCTCTTTCATCTTTAATTATTAATATAGTTCTTAGTTTTTCTTCTTCTATCATGTTTTCAAATAATAAAATTTTATTAAGTTTTTCTTGATTATCTTTATTTTCTCTTTCATCTTTAATTATTAATATAGTTCTTAGTTTTTCTTCTTCTATCATTTTTTCAAATAATAAAATTTTATTAAAGTATTTTTCTTGATTATCTTTATTATTTTTTTTATCAAGTAATATACGGGATCTATAATAGGCGTATAATTGTTCTAATATCATTTTTTCAAATAATAAAATTTCATTAAGTTCTTTTAGATTATCTTTATTATTTTTTTTATCAAGTAATATACGAGATCTATAATAAGCGTATAATTTTTCTAATGAATTATCTGTTTTTTCGTCGTCGTCGCTTTCATCATCTGTATCATAATTATTATTATCATCTTTGATACAATCTATTAATAAAGGGTCTTTATTGTCTGGTATTTCTTCAAATTGTCCACATGTACATATATAATTATCGTCTTCTTCATCATAACATGGGTCATTTTCTTTTAAAAATTCGTTTCTATAACATACCATTTTACCGTATATATCATCATTTTTATCTACTTCTAAATGAGTATATAATAAATTACCGTACTCAAATATTATTTTTACATTCTTAAACATTTTTTTAACAACTGTTTTTATATTTTCTAAAAAGTCATTTACTTTATCATTTACATATTTACATTCGTGAGGATGTACCATATATAATTTATTAGTGTTAATATCATATGAAGCAATTATAAGATCATAACATATAAAATAAATCATATTTGTAAATTCATCATAAAATATTTTATAAAAACCGTCTACGGTATCTATTCTTAATATATGTTTATACGATGTACCAAAATATTTGAAATATTTTATTAATGTTTCATAATCATAAGTATAAATAACATGATATCTTTTACGGTTTTCTTTTCTGTCATATAAATTTATAGCGTTAAAATATAAATCTTCGTGATGTGGGTCGTCTTCGTTTAAGTCGGCGTCTGATCTGTTAGATTCATATTTTATAATTTTTATTAAATCTGTATATAATACCTTATCAAATAAACATAAATTATCAAATTTTATTGTACTTTCATCTGATTTTATTATTTTTTTACGTTTAATATATGTTCTTATATTTCTTTTAAATTCATAAAATTTAGGGTTATTATTAAGTCCACCCTCTGAAAAATCATGAGACATTATATATTTATTATGTTGTGTAGTGTACATCATAAAAAAGACACCGTCTAAATAGAAATAATGTATATCATCTTTTATAATAATCTGGAGCCCGTTTGATGATCTAAATTTAATAATTTCATGTATATTTAAATTTTCTGATTTAAAATAATCATAAACAAGAAAGGCGTTTTTATTACTTCTTGTATATATTATACTTTTTCTATCTTGATTAATATTTAATGTTTTTTGATAAAATCCGATATGGTTTATTTCTTTATGGTTTGATTCATAATTATAATTAGTATAATCTGAAATATCATGATGTACATTAAATGTTGCGAATGTGTAAAGTTCAGTTTCAAAAACTGGAGCGCCGTAGTTGAGGTTGAGAAATCTTGAAGCCATGCTAATATACTATACTTAGAGATAATAATTTTTTAAGTGGATAATCTATATAAAAATTATTTAAAGATTTGATTAAAAAAAACATTTTCTATATGTTTTTAAAAGTTTTTGAAGTTGTTTTTTTAGTAAAAGTTAAGAGGATATCAAATAAGATTTTATATAAAATGCGTTTTTTTAGTAAAAAATTTGATTTTTATTAAAAATTAAAGTCAAAAGGGTATTTTTAGGGTGCGTTTTTTTCTTGCTATGATGTTTTACCTTAAAAATATTGAATTTAGAGGCTCTTTACTTTTAAAATAATGTATTTTGGGCTAAAATATGGCTTTCTGGTGTACTTTTTTATTATTTTTTAATATTTTTTAATAAAAATCTAAATTTAATTTATAAAAACTGATAAAATTTTTATTTTTTTCGTGAAAATAATTTTTTTTGACGTTTGGATGATCAAAATTTTAAAATAAAAATAAATTTAGTTATGGATGTTGTAAAATATCCCCATGTACGGATATATAATATATTATATTATATGTCGTATGATCTAACCATAAATTATATTTCAATTTTGGATCCTGAATTATTTTTTATGGTACATGTACAGATATATAATATTATATATTATATGTTATATGATTTATGGGGGTTCGCTTATATATAGTAGTGATGATATAATATGATATGAGGGGTTATGCTCCAAGAACACAAATCAATAGTATAGAGGGTTATGCTCCTAAAACACAAATCTAATAAATAACTTGATGGATATGAAATTAAGTTATTTCTTTTTTGTTATGATTTCTTTTTTATTATTTATTGGTAGGCAAATCGAGTTAATTGTTTTAAATAAATATTGAGATCTGCCTACCTCTAGTTTCTTTACTCTTATTCTTTTTAGTTCGATTTGCCTACCTTTGAAAATAAAAAATATATAAAAAATATATAAAAAATTATTTTCTAAAACTAATATAAAAATGGACTTTGTAGAAAATACTCTCAATAGCTTTCAATTTGTTTACTTTGGTGTATACATCGACGCTTTTATCAATTCAGATGGTGAATTAAAGAAACGTGCACTTCTTCCCAATGGCTGGGATAGTATAGAAGATGTTTATATGGGAACAGTATGGGATAAAAATTATGGAATAGCAAGAAAGCCAAATGCTGTTGCTATTAATACTGAATTAAGTGATATCACTACTATTGATGTTGATAAACCTAATGAATGTGAGATCTTAGATGATTTATTAAAAGAATGTAAATTTTATGTTAAAACAAAAAAGGGCTATCACTTCTATTTTAAGAAAGATGATGAAATACCTAGACGTAAAATGTGCGGAGTTGCAGATATTAATACTCATCTTTTATATTTATGTCCAGAATATCAACAATTTAAATTTAATAATATGGTTGATAATGAATACACAAATAAGAAAACAGGAAAGGTTGTAAAAACTAAAAAGTATGTAGGATATGAATTAATAGGAGATAAATATAAATATGAAATTATTAAATCTAAAAAACTTGTTAAAATGTCTGATAAAATAAAACAATGGTGTATGAAATTAATTAACGATGATTCAAATAATATTATTAAGAAAGATAAAAAACAACAAAAAGAAAGAATCTTAATTAATCCTAATGTAGAAAATAGAATATTTGATTTAGAACAAATGGCTGCTATTTATGATATATTTTATGAAAGTAAATTATTTGATAAATATGATAGTTGGCGTGATATTGCCTATATTAGCAGACATCTTAATAACAGTGAGGAATGCTTTAAACTTTTTGATAAGTATTCTCGAAAGATAGTTAAATATAAAAATGCTGATGAATTAGATAATAGAATAGTCTTTTATCAAAATAATGAATATGAAGAAAACTTTGAATATAGTGGAGTACTTTATAAATGTAAAAAGCTTAATAAAGGCATGTTTGCTGATTGTCTTAATAAATTATATGTTAGAAATGAGTTAGACAGTATTAAAATAAATACTCAATACATATATATTAATGAAAATAATAAATATTTTGATAAATGGATGAAAGATTATAAATGTATGATGATTAAAAGTGCTTATGGTACTGGAAAAACTAGAGCATTTCGTGAAATAATAGATAAATATGATCCAAAGAGGATATTATTCATAACATATCGTCAATCTTTAGCGTGGTCATTATTAGAAGAGTTAAAAGGAAAATATAATTTTGAAAGTTATCAAAACAGAGAAGAATTTGATATTAAAAGTCAAGAAAGATTAATTATTCAACTTGATTCATTACACTTATTACGTGGTGTTGTTAATATGATTACGAATAAAACGTCATACCCATCGTACGATTTAGTTGTATTAGATGAAACAGAAGGATTACTTAATCATTTATCATTTCCCAAGTTATCTCAATTATTAATAGAACACACATTAAGCAATATATTAACAAGAGCTGGTAAAATATTATGTTTAGATGGTGATTTAGCTGATAGAAGCGTTGATTATATAGATCATTACTTTAAAAATGATTACTTTATTTTAGAAAATACATACAAAACAAATAAAAAGAATTTTACTTTTACTAATAATAAAAGTGTATTTGATGAAAAAGTAGAAATAGCATTAAAAAAGGGAGAAAAGATTGTTATTGTTTCTATGAGTTCAAAAGAATGTGAAATAATAAAAGAAAGATATGAAAAGAAATATAATGTTCTTATTCATAATGGTATTCAAAAGAATAAAAAGAAATTAATGGATGTAAATAAAGAATGGGCAAAGGTTGATATATTAACATATTCGCCAGTGGTTGAAGCAGGTGTTGATTTTACTGATATACATTTTGATAGATGTTTTGGTATATTATCAAGTCAATCAACAAGCTATAGAGCATACTTACAGATGTTAGGTAGAGTAAGAAATTATAAATATAATGATATTTGTGTATATACTGGATCTATTCCATTCAAAGAATACGATACAATTTTTACTTATAATGATGTTGAAGCAGAATTATATAATGATATTGAAAAAAGTGCATTAATAAAAACTTTAATACATAATAAAGTTGAGGAAAATAATACAAATACATATTTCATGCCTAGTTTATTGCAATTATTACGTGATAAAGGACATACTTACACATATGAAGAAACAAAGAGACAAAAGAAAGATGATGATAATGATGAATATAATAAGAAAAAGTTAATATTTGAGGCTAGAGATATTGATAATGATGAATTAAATAGAATTATTCAGGATGAAAGACAAAATAAAGATAATAGAGATAATTATTTTGCTAAAGAGAAGGCATTATATAAGAAAAGATGGGCTATAGAAGATTTAACAGAAGAATATTTTGATAAGATATATAATAAAACAAATGTACTTCATAATTATTTATTAACTAAATTAGAAAAAGATGATCGAGGATTAGATAAATATGATTATTTAAAGAAGGTTAAATTCCAAAAGATTGATATAATAATGGATTTAATGACAAATATAGATGGTGAAATAAATTATGATAATATTAATAAGGTAGTTAATTCAAAACGCTTTAAAGTATTATTCTCTAATAGTAAGAAGGTTAAAAATATTACAACAGCTGCTGGAATTAATGGTATTATTAATAATTATGGCTATAAAGTAGAATCAAAACGTAAAAATAATAAAATAGACGGTAAGGTTAAAACAACTTATACATATAGTGTACAAAATCTTGATATAATAGATGACTATATAAAACGTATTAATAATGAAGGAGATATATTTGTTATGGAGAATGATGATTAATGCTATTTTTAAGGTAGGCAAATCGACTGTTTATATTATAATAAATATTGAGATCTGCCTACCTCAAAAGTACAACAGTATCCAACTTTTTTTGTGAATTTTTGAAGATTTTTTAAAAACTTTTCAAAATAATTTTTAAATATATAAAAATATTTTTTTTCTCTAGATATTATATAGAATTATGGAAAATATTAATGTTGAAAAACCATTAAATGGTGAGGAGCAAAATGAAATAGCTGACGTAAAGGTAGGCAAATCAGGTGATAAAGACTATATGCGCCACTATATGAGAGAATATATTAAAAACTCACAAGAAATAGTTTGCCCATGTGGTGGAAAGTTCAAAAGTTATAATAAATGCCTTCATAAGAAAACTAAGAAACATCTTAAGTACGAAGAGATGCTTAAAGGAGGTAATAAAGAAGATGTAAATAAGCTTAAAGAACGTTTAGAACTATTAGAAAAATTACTTTTAACTCGTTAATTATGATATAAACATATATTATAATTATGTTGATCCAAACTATTATATTTACTTTAAGATATTATAAAGTTATTTATTTTTCATATTCAATAATTAGAATTATTGAATATGGTATGTGTTTTAAAACATAAACCTAGTATATATGGAACCAGTTAGTATTACTGCAATGGTCGTATCAATTATAACAGCTATTGGAGTCCTATTAAGTAGAATAAAATTTAAGCATTGTTTATGCGGTTGTATTGAAAGTGATTGTATTAATACCCCAGAACCATCGATAAATATAACAGAACATACCCCACAACATACTCCACATCACACCCCACAATCATCACCGAACCTACATCGTAGAAATATGAGTGAAGTTTAAAAATCAGATTGTTGAACCTTCTCTGGTGTTAATTGTTGTGTAATTTGGATATATATAGTCGAATTTGGTCCAATAGGAAGTACTTTTTTTGTTTTTGGATTAAGAATACGTATCTTCAGACCTCCAATTATTAATGGTTCTCCATGATGTTCATAAATAAAACTGTCGGGAAATGGTGCTGTAGCAAAAGAGTTAGCTGTAATATAATAAGAGGATATAATTGATTTTACTTGATAAGCATCTTTTTCATCAAAAAAGTTAGTTGGATAACCATTTAATTCTATCAAGAAATGACCAGTATCATTTGGATTTACTGGTGCACTTATAGCATTAATCATATTAGTACTATCACTTTCCCAACTATATGTTCCATTAAATTCACCATCTAAATACACACGATAAAGATAATCTCTAAATGTTATGGGATATTGAAACTTATAAGTTGATATATTTAATGCAACCATTTCTATTGGAGGTGCTAACATAGATATACCCCAATAGTTTCCTGTAGTTATTGATTGATATTGATTCCAAGTTAATTGTGGTAAACTACCATTTTGACCAAATTTAGGATATTCTCCGTCTAATGCATCAACATCAAAAGATAAAATATCTCTCCAAAAACTTGCAGGTTCTAATTTATTAAAAATTATACCAGCCTGTCTATCAGACATAGCCACATCAAATAAATCACCACCCTGATCACCATTCATACTAACCATAACTACTTCTTTTCCTCCATTTAATATAGGAGTATGAATATAATCAAATGAATATATACCATTATTTTGATTATTATAAACTAATGATATTTCACTTGCCCCAACTGTAGGTGCTATTAATCTATTATTACCAAAATCACCCATAACTTTATCTTCCATTATTATATATGGAAATATTATTATTGGATATGTAACTTGACCGTCTTGACGAAGCATAGTAATATCATTCCATCTTCTATCATAGTTAACTATTGATTGAAAACATGCAGGGATTACTGATGTTCCCGACCCTGGTATTAATTGAGGATTATTTACTGTTTGACTACCATTATAAAAATCGATATAATATAAATAATTATCCCCAGTTCCTTGATATCTTATTAATGGTTGTATAATAAAAGGAGGGCTACTTTTTAAAATAGGGTTAGATAATGGTAAACCAATTGGTATATTACCTAAACCAGCAGGGAATTCAAAACTATTTTTTATTAAATCAGGATTAACTTTAGCCATATTTTGAGTAAGATATGTGGCTAAAAAATCTTTTGCATAAGATCCGGCTTTTAAAAGAAAACTCCAAGTTCCTATACATGGTGTCCAACGTTGAGGTATAGCATTTCCACTTGCATCAATAGATGGATATGAATGAGTATTTATATCATATGGATAATAATAAATCATTAACATATAAGGTAAACCATCGGGTTGAGTCATACGTTGAAACATTGGATAATTACTATCATTTTGATATAAAAATTGATTCATTCCTGCTGGTTCTCCATTTAAACCATTTAAACCTAAATTAATTCGCGCCACTACATATTGACCATTTGTTGATGATATCATGTTATTAACATAATAATAGTAATGACTAATATATAATGTGGTATCTTCTTCAATATATATATCATCACTGCTACGAGTACGTGTATCTATATATGCATCTTTTATAGCAATAGTATCCCCATTATTAATAATCATAGTTTCTGCTAATATACTTTCCCATTCGCCATTTGTTACTTTACCATTTGAATTATAAGCACTTACACTAATTACAGTTTCCATTTAATATATAATTATATTATATATTAAAAATTTAAGACTATTTATTGTTTAACATATGAAAGTTTACCTGTTGATGGATCATACATTTTAAGTACTTCAGCAATAACAGTTAAGTCAACATCATCTGCACTAGATCTTGAATATGTAAGAGTTAAGTCATTTTGAATAAATCTATCAAGTTTAACACAACCATAAGACATAATATTATCAAATTTAATAGTTGGATTTCCTAAACCTTTTATTTCAATACCAAGTGGATTTGATAATGACATATATGAACCAGTAACAATATTACATGAACCAGTAAAATCATGAAGATATGCTAATTTACGAGCTGGAGTATCTACGCCTTTAAGAGGAAGTACTTTTTTACCATCAATAGTAAGTTCAAATACTTCTTTTTCTGATTTACTAAATCCAAGACCTGAATATTGAGAAGTTTTATGAGTATTAAAGTAGTATAAGTTTGAAATAAATTGATTATAAAATGAATTAAGACGAGTAATCTTAGTAGCAGTTGAAGTACCCATATATACTTTATCATTAACCATATTTGTAAACATAACTGGTGCCATTGGTACTTGTTGTGGTGATACTTCTAATGCTTCATCAATAGCAAGTGTTGGTGAGCTAATGTAAAGTGATCCAAGAGAATAAGTTGGAGCCCAAACTGATTGACTTTCCCATTCAACAACAATTGTAAAACCTTCAGCAAGATATTCACGAGTATTTAAATAATTAAGCATTGAACCTAAATCAATATAAAGTCCATTTGATGAACATAATGAATTATCATAATCTGATGCAACAATAGTTTTACTATCTTTGTTAAAGAAACTATTATTTGTACAATTAATAACCGCGGAAACACCTTCTTGAACACCATTGTCCATATGAAGAAGGCGAAGAGACATATTATTAATACAATTTGTCATTGAATCGATTTCTTGACCTTGAAGATTTAAAAATGACATCTTTTTAATGAGTGAATAGGCACCAGCTAGAGGATGGAGAGCTAAATCATCAGCTAGTGTTTGATATGAACTATCTGAATAAATATTAAAATCAAGAAGTCTGATCTTATTTGCTTTAACAACTAAACCACTTTCAACAGTGTAAACACTTCTAGATTGATTATGCGATTGAAAATCACGAAGTAAAGTTCTTGTTTCCATTATATATAATATTATATAATGAAAAAAAATTATTATATATTAATTAATAATTTTAAAGAGTTAAATAACCATTAACATACATATAAGCATCAAATTGATTTGATGACATTGTTTCAACATCTGAAATATCTATATTTATACCAAGTTTATCATTAACAGATGTTGGAAAGGAACAACCAATACCAAAACATTGACCAAGTGAAATTAATGATTTTGAAAAGCAATGTTTTTCACCAGCCATTAAACTCTTTTTATAATTAACCATTAAATCTTGATATGTTTCAATTGGATATGAAATTGGTGCATCATTACCATTTAATGTATATTCTACACGTTGAATATGAGGAACTAAATAGTTTGCATTATTATCAGTTTGAATATTATTTAAATCAGCTTGACGAATAAATGATACAGATACAGCATCATATACATTTGGTGCAAAAAGATTAAGATTTGTATGATTTGAAACAACAGTTTGTTTATTAAGATAAGCAGTATTAAGAACTACATCACCTCCACTAGATTGATTTTGTTCATACCATGCTAATTGAAGATCTTCAACTGTATATTCGATTGAATTTAATAATGAATTACCACTTCCATCAACAAGTGTTGAATAAAAGCATTCTAATGCTGATGCTAGTTGTGTCATAACACGTACTTGAACAAATTTAGATTGTGGAAGATTTTGGTCTGATTTATTAATAGCTATTTGTGGTTTAATGCTAAATGAAACACCATTAGTTCCATCACCGCAAAGAAGTTGGGATGAATATAAACCAGTTAATTCTCCAACATTTTCTGATGAAGTATAAAGATGAGTTTGTGGGTTTTCTGCCTGTTTTTTCATTGCAACCCATCTTGGATAATAAGCAATATTTTCAATTGTTTGGTCATTAACTGATTCTGTAAATGAGCGAAAAAGACCGTGAAGACCGCAAAATTGACTTACATTAACTTGATGTTGTGGTGTTAAATCAACTTTTACTGTTGGAGCCGATTTTAATACAACTTGAACTTTTAAATTACCACTAAGACGAAATGAACCTTTTTTAATTTCGCGACCAGCAGGCATTTTAACTAAAAAATCAATTTGGTCAAATGGAGAATAACTTCCTTTAATATTTTGGGGTTGAGCAACATTGTAATACAATACCATTTATATAATATAATACTATATATAATTTTTTATTTTTTTGTAAAAATATTTCTATAATTAGGGAATGCTATTTTTCCTTGTGGAATAACTTTTTTAGGTTCTTGTGGTTGTTCTTTTGGTTTTTCTTGTTCAACTTTCTTTTGTTCAGCCTCTAATTTCTTTTGTTCAGCTTCCATTTTCTTTTTTTCTTCCTTTTGTTTCTTCATTTTAGCCATTTCTGATATATTTTTATTTAAATCTAATAAAGCATCGCTCATTTTTGCCATTTCACTATTATATTTTTTTTCAAATATATCTTCGATAGCTTTAACATCTATTTGTTGTTTGGTTTCCTTTTCAATTACTTTTTCTTCTTTTGTTTTATATCCAGTATATGGATTAGCTTCTTTTTTAGCGGCTTTTGCCTCTCTTGCAAGTTTTAATCTATCTTTTGCCATTTCAATTTGTTGGGGTGTATATTGTTTTTTTGCTTTTGTTTTTATTCCCATTAATTCGTTGATTAAGCGACTTTTTTCAGCTTCTGGTAAGCTAGAATTCATTATTGCATTGATTTTTTCTGGATCCATTATATATTATAATAAGAAAATTATTATAATATTTCTATTTTATATTAGAAATTATCACTAAAATTTTATTGAATACATTAAAGTGCTTTAAGTATTTGTTTGTAAAGAAATAAGTTTTTGGGAGTTAATACGTTATCTGATGACTTTAATGTAACTTGGAGAGTATGCGATGTGTTATTCATATATACATTTTGATTATCACGAGCGGTATAAATCTTCATTGGAACAATAGCAATAGAATTTGTTTCTTTATCCATTAATACATCATTATTAAGATTGTGGAGTTTAATATCGCCATTATTGAATGTATCGATTAATTTATCATAATGAAGAGCTTGGTTAACTACTACATCACGATTGGTATTATCGATATTATCAAGTGCCCAGCGATAGTTGGTTAAACCATCTGTTAAACTAATCATTGTTGCGGTTGCGGATGATAAATTTTCTGGGGATACAAGTAATGAATTGTATACATTTGGTTCAAGAATAAATTGATGTTGCCAATTTGAAGTGGTATTTTCGATTAATGTTGGTTCCATCTTCCAAGTTGAATATGTTTTGGATACATCATCTGATGATTGTTTACCTGATTGAACTAAAACAAGTTCAGCACGAGGAATGTTATATGAAAGAGTGGATTGTTCGACAGCTGTATATTGATTAGCTTCATAATCATATATACGGCGTAAAAAGATTTTACCATAAAGGTCAACAGCTACATTATTTATAATAGTGGTATCTTTATTAAATAATTTACTAGCTAAAGCTGAATCAATACCTTTATTATATGCTTCTATTTGTACACTTGTTGGATTTGGTGGTATATTATCATTTACATTTATAAAACTAAAAACACCATTAGTATAATCAATACATTTTAATCTCATACGTTTTGAAGCAGCAATACCAGCTTTTCCGCATTTTAAATATCTCTTTTGATTAATATTTGGATCACCTTGATATTCAATTTGAACAGATACTCTAGAATCTGTACCAAGACCACCATGTGCTTGAAAGTATATTTCATATAATTGATCTTGAACAGGAGTAATACCAGATGGGAATACCGTTGGATTAATAGTTAGGGTTCTAACTGCTGAATTACCTGTTGATAATGTAAGTGATGAATTTATAGCATCAATTGATGCTAATGTTGGTGATGTTCCAAAACGAGTTAATGATGCTGGAATATCAGTAGAAACAGCATTAGTAATAGCTAATGGAATAAAACGTTGGGTATCAGATGCATCAGCAAGATTTTGAATAAATGCAATAGCAAATATTTGATTATTAGATACATCAAAAGCTATTGGTGTTGTTAATGTAACAGTGGCTTTAGTTGGTGGGGAACCAGTAGACCAATCTGTATATCCTGTAAGAATAGCAGGCATACCATAAATATCTGCTGATGATGTTAATGTAGAAGTAGCTCCCTTTTTATAAACTATTTGAACTGGTAATCTTAAATAATCAGTAGTTTTAAATGCTGTATTAGCAACAGCACTATTAATACCATAAGCCTTAATATTTGGTTGAATAGTATTATTTGTAATAATAGTTTGGGTTGGATTAACTTTAAGGGTAAGAGTATATAATTCAGTTGTTGTATTTAATGCTGAAATGGCTTCAGTTGTATTATCGATAGCTAAATAAAAGTTATTATCAGATGGGACTGCTTGTACTTCTTTATATAACACACTTAATGAATTATCAACTGGAATATCAGAAGCATTAGATGTTAAACTTTGGTAATTATTATTTTTATTAGAGATGGATGGAGCATTAACGACATCTGCTGGATCAAGAGCAATTAATACACTTTGTTGTAAATCATCTGATTTATTTTCGATAAATAAACTATATCTATCTTCTAATTCAAATTCAATTTGTAATCCACCAACATCACTTAAATAGAAGTCTTTATTTTTACAAATACCAAAGATTTCACTAAGTGGAATATGTACTTCAGCTTTACCTTCTAACCAAAATGATGATTTATCTGATTGAAATACATCTTCAAAAAAGAAACCACCTTCAAATTGTTCTGAACCAAGATTTTCAATATCTTTTTGATAAAGTTTTAAGTTTTGATCTAATATATTAAAATTTTGAACTTCTTCAAGTGGAATATTAGAATCACCACGAAAAAGACGAACAGTTTTTAAAAGACATGTTGGATAATATAAACCTGTTTGAGAATTACCAAAACCAATATTGGCTGTATTGCTTACTTCTGCACCGGTAGATTCTACTGGTTGAATAAGTAATGATAAATAACTTTCTGAAAGATGAGTATTAAGATTATCCATTGGAACTTTAAATCTCATACGATTATATTGTGGAGTGTAAACAGCATTTTCAACACTGCGAATTTTAAGAACTTTGAGCATATCCATTATATATAATATTATAAGGGGAAAAAAATAATAAATATTAAATATTAAAAACTATATTATAAAAATTAAATACCTGCTTGAAATGAAGGGGTTGGTTCATTTACTGGAGTTGGTTCTGATGGCTTTTCAAATAAATCTTTTAATCCTTCTATACCTTGATATAATAATAAACCAACATCAAGAGCTTCACCTAAACCTGGAACGAATGAACCAATACCTTCTGCAGCGGCTTCACCAGCTACTTTCTCACCTGCTTCTGCACCTGCTTCTTTTGCAACATTTTCACCAACTTCTGCACCTGCTTCTGTACCTCCTTCAGCTACAGCTGGTTCACCTTCTACTGGAGCTTTTGGTGCTTCTTGTGGTGGTGCTTGTGGTACTTTTGCTGGAGTTTCCACTTGTGGTACTTCTGGTCTCATTTGTTCATAACCTGCTTCTGGATCTTGTTCAAATTGTGATTCTTGTAATGTTTTAGCACGTTCTTCTCCACTTGTAGTTGCATTTTTAAAACGTTTATATATATTACCTAAACGTGAATTTTCTAACATTGAACCTAAGGTTTCTACTGGTTCTGATTCTAATGAAGCACCTTGACTTTTAGCTTCTTCAACTAATCCACCTAATTTATTACTTGCTGTTGATTTAAGTCTATCTACAACATTATCACTAATTTCTTCTACTTTATTTCCTAACATTGATTTAGCCTTTGATAACATACCTTCTGCTTCTCCACTAACATTTTCAGTTGCACCTTCTACTTTAGATTGAATTTGTTTTCCAGCAGTTTCAACTTTATCTTTAAAATTTTGGGCTGTTTCTGCTAATTTATTAACTTTATTATAAACAGTTTTAACCAAGTGGACGGCAGGAAGAACAGATGTTGATAACATTTCAATACCTTCTGCTCTTTTATCATCTATGTATTGTTGAATAGTTTTTTGAGTATCTGTAAAATCCTGGTCTTCTGTATTTCTTGATGCTATTGCATTTAAATAATCACTCATTGATTGAGCTGTAAATTGTGAACTCATTTATATAATATATGTTTATAATTATTTTTCCATTAATAATTTATTAAAATTAGAATATACTTTCTGATCTTCTATGTTCATAAATATAAATGAATATCGTTCTTTAAGATGTGGTAGAATAGTATCTAAAAAATTTTCACCAAAAGAACGTCCAAATTCATCGAATATCTTTTCAAACTCTTTCTTATTACCAAGATTAAAAAATATTAAAGCAGTAGCACAATTACGTAATATTAAAGGTATTTTCTTATATTGCTGCGAACATATGATTACAGATAGATTATAATGACGATAACGTGTTGCTAAATGCCCTAAAACAGATGATTTATCAAAATAACCAATACAATCATCAAATACAAGGAGTTTACGTTCGCGCTCTTCTTCATCAACAGATTTTTGTTCATCAATAATAGTCATAATAAGATTATTCATATTCTTTAAATCTTCATGATCCGATATACGAGTAACATTATCCATTTTATCAAGAAAAGATTTAGCTGTTTTATCAATATCACATGTAGGAGAAAAATAGATGATTTCATCCCAATAGTCAAGTCCATAAAAGTTTGAATTACATAAAATATTACCTACAAGATTGGATTTACCTGATTTTGGTGGTGCTATTAATAATTCGATAAAGCAATGTCTAGCTAATGCTGGATTAAGATGTGCATCTTTTGGATGGACTTTTTTATTATCTATTTTTATTTTTAATACATTGAGTTCATTCATATTATATATTATAAGACAATATTTTTTTCTAATATAAATTATATATATATATGTCAAGCGGTTTATCAGAAGACGATATTAATAAATACTTTTCAGTACAAGAATTACGTCAAGCTATTAAACAATATGGTTATGATACATCAGTATTATTTAGTGGCTATACTCGTTTAACAAAGGCACAACTTATTAAATTAATCATTAATCAAGGAATGCATTTTCAACTTGCAAATGATTTAGGTGTATTAAAAGGAGATAAGAAAGTGAATATCGAGGTAGGCAAATCGAGAGAACTGCCTACCAGAATTAAACAAGGAATGGCTGGAGAGTTTAAATCTAAGGAAATGATCCAAAAGAAGAATGAAGAGGCTATCAAAAAGATGCCAAAAAAACCAGAACTTGATTATAGATTAACAATGGCTAAAGGAAAAGTACCTATATCAAGTGATAAAAGACAAATGAAAAAATCTATGAAGAGTGATTATGCTAAGTTAACTATGGTTGAAAATAAATTAAACCCACAAGAAAGTGCTATGAATAAAGTTGAAAGAGGAAAATTTGAAAAGAATCTTAAAGCATCAGAAAGTAAATATCAAAAACAAAGAGAAAAAACAAGTGAAAAACAACAGGGGCAAGCTATGGAACAAGAAATGTTAGCTAAAGCTCAGAGTTCTGTTGGTATAAAAGAAAAGAAGCCCACAAAAAAGAATTACTATGATAAGTCATAATTAAAGAATACATAAAGTTTTTCTATAAATTTCATAGATAAATTATTTAAAATTTTGAAAATATTTTTGTTGAAAAATCCAAAATAATTTACGTTGCTGAATGACTTTAGAGGTAGGCAAATCGACATATTTTATTATAAAAAAAAAGTGAGATCTGCCTACCGCGAAATCTATATAAATAACTCCATAGTTAATTTATTATGGGACATTTTATTATAATCTCAGTCATAATATATAGAATGCAAAAACGAAAGCAATCTAATTGGATAAGTTATGTCAAAGCTGAGGCATCTAAGAAGAATATGTCATATCCACAGGCATTACGTGATCCTTCTATTAAGAGTGGATATAAGAAGTCGACCAAATCATCTATGAAATGATTACCATAAAATGTTCCAGCTATAGTATTCTGGACTTTCTTTATCCTTATAAGCTAGTTGTGTTCCTACTTTAATCTTAGAATGTCTCGCTCTCCATGCATCTCTTATTGTATCATCTCTATGATCTAAGTATGTACCTTCTCCTTTGAATGGATAAAGACCAAAATGAATCAATTTTCCACTTGGAGATATTATGCTAAATCTTTTATCCTTTATATCAGAAGTTTTTAACGTTTCCCAATTTTCTATTTTCTTCTTTTTAGCAACTTTCTTTGCTTCTAATAATTTTCTATTCATTATTATATATAATATTATATACATAATAATTTTATTTTTTCATATTCTTATAACCTTTTCTAGTCGATCTGCCTACCTTATCAAAGAAATCTTTATTAGTCTTAGGTCTTTCTTTCTTTTCATCTTTTACTCCAGCCTTCTTAATAGCTATTTTATTATTACGTTCCATATAATATCTATTTAGATTTTTTATTCTTATGTTTTGCTATTTCTATAGCTTGTATTAACTTACGAGGATTTTTCGTCTTATATGCATAGACTTCTCCTGTTTTCTCACCAACAACTTTATAAGTCATTTCACCTCTATTCTTGCGTATCTTATATGGCATTATATATTAGATTTAGATATTTTAGCTACACCTCTATCATATATATCTCTGCATACATAACATAATATCATATCCTCTCTTACAAATTGTTTAAGACATTTACGATCTTTACAAATTGCACAAACCATTATATAATATATTATCTATATTTTTTTACTTTCTCCACAATAGTTTTTGGTTGTTTTACGAATTGCTTTCCTTCTTTCATTCCCTCTCGTTTCAATCTTGTTGTTGCCCCATATTCTGCACCACTTAACGCTTTGATTGCTTTAGCAGGTAGATATCTCTCACCAGTCTTTAAGCTTGGTTTACCACTTTTTGTTCTCCAATCCTCTTTTGTCCACTTTGTTAAATCCTTCTGGGCTTTTGTTTTCTCACCATAATAACCTCCACCTTTCTCACGATATATCTTCCCAGCCAATTGCATCGCTCTTGCACTATGTACTCCACCAATCTTTTCCATAGCCATCTTTTTAGATTTCTCCCATAGTTCTGGTTTAGTTCTCCCACTCATTATTATATAATTTTATATTACATAATAAATTAATCTAAAAACTTTTTCATATCTATTACTGCACAAAATTCATTCATATTATCTATTTTAAATCCAAATTCAACTATACTGCAAAGTGATAAAATATTCTGTTGGTCTTTTGTCAAAAGATTTTCAAAAGTATAAATAACATTTTCTTGAATATTAGGTGTTGCTATTTCATTTAAAATAAGTTGCTTAATATTTAAAATAATTTGGTATTCTGGTGTATTTAATAACTCTGCAACAAATAAATCTTTTATTTCCTGTTTAGAACTCATTATATATTATTATTAGATATTATTATTTATACATCGTATTGATAAATTTGAGCGAAAACTTGTTTATTTAGCGGTGTTGTACTATTACCTGTTCCAAAAAATAATGTTTCACCTGGATTTATTTGTAAATCAACAACTTGATAAATAAAATTGCTTGCATTAATAACTTGTAATAACATTCTACGTCCTCCAGTTGAATCACAAACAAATGCATATACATCGGAACCAGATGACGCATAAAATGTAAAGTTTTTCAATATTGCTACCTTAAAATTTGGGCAGGTATATGTGCTGTTCCAGTTAGCATAATAAAATCCACCATAATATGATGGTGCAGTTGAGCCAGATGTTGTTGATACATATAAGCCATCAGCGGTACCAAAAGCTTGATTATTAGCTCCTGATTGTGCTGCACTTGCGAAATAAATTCTATTTATTCCCACAACTGATACAAATAGTGGAGTTGTACCTGAACCTGTTCCAACACCAACTGTTCCTGTTGTTTGTAAATCTCCATTACTATCAACATATTCAAATCTTAAATATTTGGTGGTACCTCCAGCACCCATAGATGCATAGAATGTTTTTAATGCAGTCTGACCCCAAGAAACTGCTGAAAATGTTGTGTTTGTTCCAAAACTAGATAACATTGTATTTAAAGCTCCTGTACTTGATATTCCTGATAATTGATAAGTTTTTCTTTTTGGATATATTTGATACATATTTAAACCAGTAGTAGCATAATTATTGATTGTTGAGTCATTATTAATAAAAGTATCCATTGATTGTGTTGTATCGGTAGTTGTGGAAGTCACAGGGAGATAAAGGTTACTTGAGTTGTTTAAACATACATTATATGAATAACTCTCCACAGCACGAACACTATTAGCAGTACTATTTGATGTATATGGTCTAACTAATGTTGCAGTATTATAACCAGAATCAGTTCTTGAATATCCTACCATATGAGCATTAGTATCAGCCGCTATTTTAGTTGCATCATGTTGTGTTGGTGATAATGTCAATACCTCATTTGATGCATCTCCAATCTTAACAGTATTTGAACTTGATGTAATACCAACACTTTGACCTGATGCAAAAGAAACGGTATTATTTGAAGGATCAATTTTAACTTTATTATTATTTGATGTATTATCAAAAGCAACTGTATTTCCTCCCCCATTAGTTGATAATACAACATATTGGTCTCCTATACTATTACAACGATTTGATAAGTATACATTTGGACTTGAACCTTGAACTAATGATTTACTAATTGTAGTAATTGAATTATCGAGAGTTGCATTTGCAAGATGTGGATTATATGTATTAAGATAACCAGCATAAGCTGCTCCTGCTACTTGTGCTGATATACCATTACCAGAACTATCTTTTATTAATGAAGTGGAACTACCTCCAGCAATATTAACGTCTAAACCAGTCTTACTACCAACTACTGTGCTAGTAATATCAGTCCCTGCCCCATCTTGTGTAGAACTATTAACAATTAAATGACCGTTAGATGCACCAACCAAATCAATCCAACTAGAATTATGATATACTTTATTATGAACGTCTAAAAAACTATTTTGAATATTAGTTTTAAGATTTCCAGATCCATCAGCATAGATATTATTGCCACTGCTATCTTTTATATTCACAGCACTCACAGTAATACTACCTGTTGCGAGGTTGACCTTTAAATTTCCGCTAGCATCATAATTATTTTTATCAGTATTAGTTTTAATACTTGCGAGATTTCCACCATTTTCTAATGCGAACCCACTTATGGTATTGACATTAACATTACCGGATACATCAATAGTATTCTTAACTGCTACTTGAACAGCATCAGCATAAGTAGTATCTGATTTAATTCTTCCAGTGTTAGTTTTAATATCCGCAAGATTGCCTCCACTTTCAACAGCAAATCCACTTATGGTATTGACTGTTACTGATCCAGCTATTTTAAGATTACCAGAGCTATCGTATGTATTCTTTTCGAGTTGAGTTAATATACTATCAGCAGTTGTCTCAGTAGCAAACCCACTTATTGTATTAACAGTAACAGTTCCAGCTATTTTAAGATTACCGCTGCTGTCATATGTATTCTTTTCTAGTTGAGTTAATATACCATCAGCTGTTGTCTCGGTGGCAAATCCACTTATTGTATTAACAGTAACAGTTCCAGCTATTTTAAGATTACCGCTGCTGTCATATGTATTCTTTTCTAGTTGAGTTAATATCCCATCAGCCGTAGTCTCGGTGGCAAATCCAGTTATGGTGTTGACAGCTACTGTTCCAGTTATTTTAAGATTACCGCTGCTGTCATATGTATTCTTTTCAAGTTGAGTTAATATACTATCAGCAGTTGTCTCAGTGGCAAATCCTGTTATGGTGTTGACAGCAACAGTTCCAGCTATTTTAAGATTACCAGAGCTATCATATGTATTCTTTTCAAGTTGAGTTAATATACTATCAGCAGTTGTCTCAGTGGCAAATCCTGTTATGGTGTTGACAGCAACAGTTCCAGCTATTTTAAGATTACCACTACTATCATATGTATTCTTTTCAAGTTGAGTTAATATCCCATCAGCCGTAGTCTCGGTAGCAAATCCACTTATTGTATTAACTGTTACTGATCCTGCAACTTTAATATTACCGCTGCTGTCATATGTATTCTTTTCAAGTTGAGTTAATATGCTATCAGCAGTTGTCTCAGTAGCAAACCCACTTATTGTATTAACTGTTACCGATCCTGCAACTTTAATATTACCAGAACTGTCATATGTATTCTTTTCGAGTTGGGTTAATATGCTATCAGCAGTTGTCTCTGTTGCAAATCCTGTTATGGTGTTGACAGCACAATTAAGTTTTTGCGCAGCTGTATTAGATACAAATACTTTTATTGCACCAAGATCTTCTCCAGCAATATTAACATTATTTATTTTATCATTTAATACATCATCATATACACATAAATTAGTTCCACCATGATTTGCATCAGTTACTGCATTAACTTCTTTAACAGTTGTTCCTTCTTTTGCTCTAATACCAGCTAAATTATAAGTTGTTAATGCTCTACTACCATCAGCTAATTGAGAACCAAAAGCATAACCATTCGAATCATATAAACGAGATTTAACCATCTGTCCATCAATATTAACTGTTTGTCCGCTAATATCGACAGTCACTCCAGATACTGTTACACTTTCGACACTGACTACTAATTTACCATCAACTATACATTCATTTAATGCTGGAATACTAATTGTATCTTTTTCAGAATGAAGAGGACGAATATCTAAATCACTTCTAATATCTTCTTTATATGTGGTTGTTAAACGAAGATATGTTTGATTTATTCCACTATTATTTATTACCTTAGCTTTGAACCATTTTCCTTCAACTTTTTGATTAATAATAAAAGGTTCATTTGGTCTAAGAGTATATGTTTTAATAAAATCAAAATTATTATTATTTAATGAAAAATAAAGATGTAATGTTCCTGATGTATCAGTAATACATGAAACAGATGCAACTGTAAATTTACTTATACTTTCACTTTTACCTTCCCATGATTGACCTGCATTTAGAGGTACAAATGTATTATTGTAAACACTATCCATTTATAATATATAATATAATAATATAAATTATTTTCAGTTTATATATTATATAATATGAAGCAAATAAAAGTAGTTGCAAGAGGTACACCTTCTGAAGAAACACCTAATAATGCAATGACAAATGGAATTATTAATGTATCATTTAATGAACCATTAACAATCGAAGCAGGATCGAGAATAGCCCTTGATAAGTTTTATTGTCATCTAACAGCTGTTAATACAAATATTGATGATTTTAGAAAATATCCAGATTTAGCAATTGAAATGTCAAGTTTAAATCTTGAATCATTTGATAGTGATAAACGTGGTCGTCGTAATGTTGTCTCATATTTTATTGCATCACAATATGATCCAGATGAACAGGATAAAGGAGGATTTATGTATGAAGCAAAATTTCCAGCATATCTTGATATAAATAATGAAATGGATATTGATGTTGGTACAATAGTTTTTAGAGTTGTTAATATTAAAACAAATCTTGCATTAGAGGCTGATTATGTTTCATTTAATTTATTAATTAATTAAAAATTATTATAATAAATTTATTAAATTTATGATAAATTTATTTGAGACTGTTATACTTTTAAGGTAGGCAAATCGATTTTTTTATTATAATATAATTATTAGATTTGCCTACCTAGATTTTAGCATAAACGCTAAGAGCCTCATTTATTGAGTGCCCCATTCGTTTAGCTACTTTCTTTAACATTCCAATATCATATATTTCAGATACTGCACAATGTCTTATTATTGTTGTTGATAATTCTTTATTAATACATTTACCAAGATCTTTAAAGTACTTACAAAAAGCCTGAGTAGATATTGGTTCTCCATTTATTTTACTTAATAAATATAATATATCCCTTTGCCATTTTCCATATTTCATTTGATAAAATAATGCAGTAAATAAAGCTAAATCATCAACATCATTTAATTCAATATGATTATCCCCATATATTTTTGCTGTTTTATATTGTCTTAATATTAATTTACATGTTTCATTTTCTTCATCAAATAATAAAACATTATTTATTAGATTATCTTTTTTATACATATCATATTTATCATTGGGTAATATTATTAAATCTACTAAATCATTACGTAAAGCTACTTGGCTATATATAGCTAGTACAATATAATTTCTTATTTGATTAATATCCATATCATCATTATTAACATCTGGTCTATGATGATCCAGCATCTTTTTCCAATCATCTTTAGTTATCCAATTTTCTCTCTGTTTATCTGTTTTAATATGTTTTGCATTTTCTTTAGCAATATCAAAATCTAATATCTTTATTTCTCTTATATATTTTGTTCTAACATTTACCTTCTCAGGAAATTCATCTAATCCTTTTATAAAAAGACTTATAACAGCTAACTTATTTTTAATTGTGTGTTTTGATGAATAGTTCTTTTTTAATGTTTCTACAACATTTTCAACATTTAAATACCATTTATCATTTGAAAATAATTTAGATAACGACTTCATATCTTGTTGATATGTTTTAAGTGTTTTTTCTGAGCGCTTTTTGTCATCTAATTTAATTTTAAATTCTTCCATTTATAATATTACTATATATTAAAAAAAATAATTTATTAATTATTTTTTTCTTAAATGTAATTATTATATAAAATGGCTTAAAGATTTCTCGATATAT
>Ga0315903_10003014_pt1 | contig 23900 bp, 14 predicted proteins | sample LakEriMetagenome_7_FD_203524 | JGI IMG/M metagenome (GOLD analysis project Ga0315903, IMG submission 203524) | Freshwater fungal communities from buoy surface, Lake Erie, Ohio, United States - Buoy 2 MA119 | ecosystem: Environmental > Aquatic > Freshwater > Lake | place: USA: Lake Erie, Ohio... | reverse complement strand
CTTCAAAGGATTTGAGTTCGATGTCAACGAAAGAAAGATTGTATTTGCTCCGGCATCGGCTGCTGAACTAAAGTCAATTCAGTCAAGTCCATTAAACTTTGTTAATAAGTTCTTGGATGAAAGTGGATTGGTTAAGGATGCTGCTGGATACCATAGGTCTTTGTCTATCGCTATGAATCCTGATAAATTTGCCAAGTTTTTTTATGAACAAGGCCAAGCGGATGCTACTGATGACGTTTTACGTAAGACCAAAAATATAAATATGTCTGAGCGTAGAGCTCCAGAGGTTGCTACTAAGGGAGGAATGCAGGTGAAGGCGGTTGCGCCAGATTCCGGAAAGGGTCTAAAAATCCGCAGTATTAAAAAAATGTAACAACTAAAAACAAAAAAAGAAAATGCCAGTTTTATCAAGCCCGGGATTTCAGTTGCAGCCAAGTGCTGAGCAGGTCCCTTTATCAACTAACTACATTACCAACTTTGACTTCTTGAACCAGTATCTTCCTGATACTTACGAGAAAGAATTCGAGCGTTATGGTAATAGAACAGTAGCTTCATTCCTTAGAATGGTAGGTGCTGAAATGCCGTCCAACTCTGACATGATCAAGTGGGCTGAGCAAGGTCGTTTGCATACCAAATATGTAAACTGTGATTCTAACGCTGCGGCTGCTGCTGACACCGCTACTATCACTGTTAACGATTCTAACGTAAGTGGAATCGCTATCCGTGTTGGTCAGACTGTATTCGTTTCTGAAAACTCTACAGGTCTTTCTAACAAGGGTATCGTTACTGCTGTAAACACTACTGCTGACACATTTGATGTGGCTTACTACGAAGCTGGTGGACAGACTTTCCCCGGAACTAACCCTCTTTCTGTATGGATCTATGGTTCTGAGTTTAAGAAAGGTACTAATGGAATGATCGGTTCTTTGGAAGCTGAAGACGAAATCTTCGACAACTCTCCAATCATCATCAAAGATAAGTACGCAGTATCTGGTTCTGACATGGCTCAGATCGGATGGGTAGAAGTAACTACTGAGAATGGTGCTACTGGATACCTTTGGTATCTGAAGTCTGAGCACGAGACTCGTCTACGTTTCGAGGACTACCTTGAGACTGCAATGATCGAAGCGGTTCCTGCTGAGACTGGTTCAGGTGTAGCAACTCAAACTGCTAACTCTCAAGTTGGTAACAAAGGTTCTGAAGGTATCTTCTACGTTGTTAACAACAGAGGTAACGTATGGGGTGGTGGTAACCCAACTACTCTTTCTGATTTTGATAGCATCATCTCTCGTCTTGACAAGCAGGGATCTATCGAGGAGAACGTAATCTTCGTTAACAGAGCGTTCAGCTTTGACATCGATGATATGTTGGCAGCACAGAACAGCTATGGTGCTGGTGGTACTTCTTATGGTTTGTTCAACAACGATAAGGACATGGCTTTGAATCTTGGCTTTACTGGATTCCGTAGAGGTTATGACTTCTACAAGTCTGACTGGAAATACTTGAACGATCCTACCATGCGCGGTGGTTTGCCAACTGGTGCATCTGCAACTGGTACCGTAACTGGTCTATTGGTTCCTGCTGGATCTACTACTGTGTATGACCAAATCCTTGGTAAGAACGCTAAGCGTCCATTCTTGCACGTTCGTTACAGAGCGTCTGAGACTGAAGATCGTAGATACAAGACTTGGATCACTGGTTCTGCTGGTGGTGCACAGACTAGCGATCTTGATGCAATGGAGGTCAACTTCTTGTCTGAGCGTTGTGTATGTACCTTGGGTGCAAACAACTTCGTATTGTTCAGATACGGAGCCTAATTGTAAATAACGGAGGGGCCGATTGGCCTCTCCTTTAACTTTAAAATAAACAAGATAATGGCAAAGAAAGTAATGGGCCCTGGTCCAAAGAAGAGCGTAATGCCCGGACAAAAGTTAAAAGAGGCTGCTACTACAGCATTGGCTGCTAAGAAATTGGTAAGCGATAAGAAGAAGGCAGCAGAGTTGAAAGCAGCTAAGATGATGGTTGGAACAGCGGCTACTAAAAACAAGCCTGTTCTAAACACCAAGAAGGTTGTGATTAAAGCGAAGTATCCATATTAATTAACTGAGGGGGTCGCTGTGACTCCCTCTATTTTCAAAATTTAAATTAAATCAAATGAAAAAAAATGTCACTAGTACAGATAAAATCTATAAGCTAAAAGGAGAAGCCGCTCCGTTATCTTATACGTTACCATCAAGAAACACAAGGAGATATCCTCTCCTTTACTTTGATGAAGAAAACAATGTTAACAGGGCTCTAAGATACGCTATCAATCAGAAGTCACCATTTGAAGATGAGCAGGATGGTAATGCCATCGTTGAGCCAGTAATCTTCGAGAATGGATTTTTAAGTGTCCCTAGAAACAACCCATTACTACAGCAGTTCTTACACTACCACCCACTTAATGGCAGAGCCTTTGTTGAAGTTGACAATGAGAAGGATGCAGCTACTGAGGTAGAGCGACTTACATCTGAGGTTGACGCATTGATTGAAGCCAGACAACTTAGCATCGAGCAGTTGGAGGTGGTATCAAGAGTGCTATTCAACAAGGACCCAAATAGATTTACTACCGCTGAATTGAAGCGTGACGTATTAATCTATGCCAAGAGAGACCCACGAGGTTTCCTAAATATCTTAAATGACCCAATGCTTAAGTTGCAGTCAAACGTACACGTGTTCTTCGAGAACAAGTTGTTGACTTTCAGAAATGGCAACAAGGAGGTTTGGTTTAACACTGGATCTAATAAGAGAAAGATGTTGACTGTTCCTTTCGGTGAGGACCCATACTTCTGTGTTGCTGAATATTTAAAGACAGATGAAGGAATTACTGTTTTGAAAATGTTAGAAAATAATTTAGATTTGTAACGTAGTTTTTCATGGTTCACATAGATAGATGATTAAAAATGGGGGTGTAATAACACCCTCTTTTTTTTTGTTTATATTTGTAAAAAGACTAGAATGATTAACTCAGTTAGAAATACCGTATTGGCAATTCTGAACAAGAATAATTACGGATACATCTCACCTTCTGACTTCAACCTGTTTGCCAAGCAGGCACAGCTAGAAATCTTTGAAGAGTACTTCTCTGGGTATAACGACTTGATTAACAAGGAGAACGCTCGTGTATCTGGTACAGACTATGCTAATCAGAGGAAGGCATTAGAAGAGGCAATAGAACTATTTGCAGTTACATCAACACTTTCTCAGGTTGCTCCAGCCACAAACAGATTCTACCTACCATCGGTAACTACGACTGGCTTCGATTACTTTATGCTAAACAAGGTCTTGTGCTACGATGCATCTGGTGTTACTAGGGTATTCAAGGCAGAGGCGGAGAAGGTTACTCATGGAAAGATTACATTGCTAGTAAACTCTAACTTGACTGCACCTACTGAGAACTTCCCAGCATACACGCAGGAGGGGAGTATACTAACGGTATATCCTACTACCATTAACTTGGCTAACGAGGTGGATGCCAGTTACTTTAGATATCCTAAGGACCCTAAGTGGACGTTCACTACGTTGACTAATGGTGAGCCTGTGTTCAATCAATCTCCGGGATTGGGATACCAAGACTTTGAGGTCCCTATCGAGGACGAGATAAAATTAGTTTCAAAGATTCTTCAGTACGCTGGTATGTCTATTCGTGAGATTGAGACAGTTCAGTTTGGTGGTAATGAGGAACAAAAACAATCTGTATAATCATGGCATACATCACTCAATATCAGTATTACGAAAATGGTGGGAGTCAACCAGTAGATAAGAACTGGGGGTCCTATCAGTACGTTAGCATTCAGGATATTGTCAACAACTTCTTGTTGATGTACGCTGGCAACCATTCCTTGATAAATAACGAGGAGCGATATAAAATTCTGTTTCATGCTAAGAGAGCAATACAAGAACTAAACTATGATGCGTTTAAGCAAATAAAAGTTCTTGAGTTGACTGTTGACGATACGCTTAAATACATCCTACCATCTGACTATGTGAACTGGGTTCGAGTTAACCTATACAGAGATGGGTACTTAAGACCGCTTACCGAGAACATTCAGGTGTTGTCTGCTAAGGCATACTTGCAGGACCAGACTGGTAAGATTCTTTTTGATCAGGCAGGAAACGCATTGTCTCCTGAGTTTTCAGAGATTGACTTGCAGAGATTGGCTGGTACCAAGAAGAGTATATACTTGAACCCAGATAGCCGTTATGATGGTGAAGAGGGATGGGACTTGGGTGATGGCAACTGGTGCTTTGAGTATGGACTAGGCCAGAGATATGGTCTTAATACTGAGACCGCTAACTTCAACCCAACGTTCAACGTGGATGCTAAGAGTGGTGTGATTAACTTCAACTCAGACATGTATGGTCAGTCAGTTATCCTTGAATACATATCAGATGGTATGGAGAATGGTGATGACTCAATTATTAGCGTGAATAAATTGTTTGAAAAGTTTATTTATGCGTACATTCAATACGAAATACTGAATGCTAAGCTTGGTGTACAGGAGTACATTGTTGCTCGTGCCAGAAGAGAGAAGTCTTCGCTTTTAAGAAATGCTAAAATAAGAATAAGCAACATCCATCCGGGTAGACTATTGATGAACCTACGTGGAATGGACAAGTGGTTGAAATAATATGGCGAATATTACTAGGAATTTCATAGCTGGCAGAATGAATAAAGTCGTTGATGAACGACTCATTCCTGATGGAGAGTATATCGATGCTCTTAATGTTCGCATGGGTTCTACTGAGAACTCAGAGATTGGTGTGATTGAGAACACTAAAGGGAACACCAAACTAACCACGCTAAAGTACATTAATGGAACTGCTCTTAGTGCATCTGCTAGATGCATAGGCACGATTACTGATAGCAGCAAGGAGACTGTATACTGGTTTATCCATGACTCTAACTTTGGTGTTGGAGCAACTGGCAAACTTGACCTTATCGTATCGTTTAATGTATACAATAATATACTAACGTACCACGTTATTAGTATCAACGATGGTGGTGGGGATAATACTACTCTGAACTTTAATCCGGGCTACCTAATTACTGGTGTCAACATTATTGACAACCTATTATTTTTTACGGACGATTACAACCCACCTAGGGTAATTAACCTAGATAAGAATTATGCAGATCCTGTAGGGAACATTGACCAGTTTAGTGCTGAGTCTATCCTAGTTATCAAGAAGCCACCTGTAGAGTCTCCTAGCGTTGAGCTTATCAATACTGGCAATGAGGAGAACTACTTGGAGAGTAGGTTCATTTGCTTTGCTTATCGGTATCAGTATGAGGATGGTGAGTACTCGGCTATATCTCAGTGGTCTGCTCCTGCATTTCAACCTAAGGCTTTTGACTTTAGCATCAACAGTTACCTTAACGATGGGATGCAGAACCAGTTCAATACTGCGATTGTAACCTATAATACTGGTGGTCCACTTGTTAAGGGGATTGACTTACTATTTAAGGAGACCACAAGCAATGTGATTAAGGTCATTGAGAAACTCAACAAGGCTGACCTCGGATTTACAGATAATACTAATCGTACATACACATTTACAAATAGTAAGATATTTACTATTCTTCCAGATAGTGAGTTACTTAGGCTATATGACAACGTACCATTGCTTGCCAAGGCTCAGACTATTATGGGAAATAGGCTGATGTATGGCAACTACGTTGAAGGATACGACATGCTGGACGTGAATGGTAATCCTGTTCAACTTGAATATAGCACTACATTAATTTCAGAGGATATTGGCATTGTTCAATTACCAAATACACTTGCCACTGGAACCTATAATTTTGGGGTTCCTCAAACAATTAATGACTCAGTTGTTTATATAGATTTAGAATCTGTAGATTTGATTGAAGGTTCTTCTATAACTGTCGAGCTAAGATTTGATCATGATTCTTTTGCTGGTGATACTCCTTTCCCTACAGAGACAGCTGATAATATTTCAATTACATTTTCATTTGTATTACCAAAAAGTTACAACTCTGTTTATGAGTTGGCAACCAGTTTGGAGTTTCAAGATGTAGTAGGAAGAACTGGTTATATTGAGACCGTAGTTAATTCTTGCAATGGAACCACATTTACTGACCAGTTTAACTGTGCTCTAGTAAATAACTTAGATGCTTTAATTAAATACCAAAGTGGTATTGGGTCTGCTGGTCAGGGGATTGGTATAATTACATCTCCTGCTAGTTCATCAATTGGTCTACAGTTGTTGACAATGAGATATGTAAACAATACTACTACACCTACATTTAGTGTGTATGAGTATTATGCCATATCTTATGTGGAAGCATTCTACCAGAAAATAAACTCATCAAAGAGTTTGCATAGTAATCGTGGGTATGAGATTGGAATCGTGTATATGGATGATTTTAACAGATCAACCACTGCATTGGTTAGCCTAAACAATACCGTTAGTGTACCATGCTCTGCATCTGATACAAAAAATTCTATACAAGTAACAATACCTATTGCACAGAAACCTCCATCCTGGGCCACAAGATACAAGTTTGTAATCAAGCCAGATGAGGAGAATTACGACACAATATATACTAGTATATACTTTAATGACCCTCTTACTAACAATGCATACTTTCTTTTAGAGGGAGAGAATGCTAGAAAGATTGAGACTGGAGATAGGCTTATTGTAAAGGCTGATACTAGTGGTCCAACAAATACTTGTACATACGCTACAGTACTTGAGAAAGAATCTAAGGCTTCTGACTTTATTGAAATACCTAGTGAAGATGATCCAAATGTAAATATTCCTGTTCCATCAGGAGTATACATGAAGATTAATCCTAATAATTTCTCTGTTGTTATAGATCAGAATGCTATAATTGCTCCGGGAACCATTGAGGTGGATGAGAATAATGGGGGAGATTATCCTGTATTGCAATACCCAATGAATAGATTCGATGGTACTTCATGGGTTCCTTATGATGTACCTGCTGGTAGCCGTATTAAGATGAAGATTGAGTTCGAAAGGCTTGGGGCAGGTCAAGGTAATGGTAATTGCGGAAGACGTATATATACCCTTGAGAAAGAATTTATTTCATCTGCTTCATATAACAACATGAAGGATTGGTGGGATGGAGAAAATGTTGCTAATGTGTTAGATGATGGCACATCAGAGTTAGGGGCAGGACAGGCCCCTATTGAAAATGTTTATGATGATTCGCTTGCAACTGGATCTATATCAGCTGCTATACCATCGATTGACAATGAAACTAAAAACTATTACAGGTTCTATCAATATCCAAGTACTCCTGGGCCAAATAAGGATAAGGTTGTTTTGTTAATTAGCGGAACAATTAGATGTAATGGAATTACTGAGAGCAAGAAAAGAAGATCAAGCGTTACTGCAACATTTGAAGTATTCAGGGCTGATACTACATTGATATTTGAAACTGAGCCATCGAATGCATTACCAGACGTATTCTTTGAAAATGAATTATCATTCCCTATAGTAAATGGATTCCATACTGGTAATGTTCAAAACCAAACAGGAGTACAACCAGCTATAATTGATACTAACTTCTTTAATTGCTTCTGTTTTGGTAACGGTGCAGAGAGTTATAAGATACGTGATTCAATTGTAGGAAGGACATTTAATTTAGGAACAAGGGTTACATCCGTATCTGCTCAGGACTACCAGCAAATCAGAAGGTTTGCTGATATCACCTACAGCGGTGTGTATAACTTCGAGTCAAATGTTAATAAGTTAAACGAGTTCAATCTTGGTCTACTTAACTACAAGTACCTTGAGGTTGCATTCGGACCTATCTATATTCTAGATACAAGAGAGACTGATATACTTGTGCTGCAAGAAGATAAGATATCTTATGTGCTTGCAAGCAAGAATTTGATATCTGACTCTGCTGGTGGCGGTGCAATATCATCTGTTCCAGAAGTTCTTGGAACTCAAATAGCTAGACTAGAAGACTATGGAATCAGTTTCCACCCGGAGAGTTACGTTCAGTGGGGTCCTGACAGGTTCTTTACTGACGTTAAGCGTGGTGCTGTGCTAAATCTAAAGGGTGATCAGTTGCTTGTTATATCTGAGTTCGGTATGCGCACATGGTTTAGAGATGAGTTCATTGATTCATTCAATACTCAGAAACTAGGAGGTTACGATCCGTATCTAAATGAATACGTTTTGACTACAAACTCTGAGGAGTTGCCTAGACCACTTGAGTGTTTGGCATGCGGAGTATCTCAGACGTTTACTATACCAACTGGAAACACGTTCACTTACTGCGTTGACTTAGGTCAGCCTGTTGGTACAACAACCATTAACTATAGTGTCCCTGCTGGATCTGCATCTAACTTTACTATATCTGCAACTTATGATGGAGATACTGTAACATCTGGGCTTGTATCCACATCTGGCAGTTTGCAGTTTAATAAGGATAAGAACAACGTGAATGTAGCGACTATAACTATTGTTGCTAGTGGCCCACTTGAGATTACTGTGGTTCCTAACTGCCCTGTTCAGGAGACTCTGACTATTGTAAGAGTTACATTGACTAGTGTTGTGGATGCAGGAAAGACCATACATAACGAATATAGATATACTGATGGTACCTATGTGTCACCATTGCAATCTACTTTTGTTACCTTTGCTGTAGATGATTCAAGTCCTGTGGTATCTCAGTATGATACAGTATCAGGTCCTCAGGGGTTTGGAGGAATCCCAACAGATGGGTCTAGTTTAAGGATTATATCGAATAAGATTGTTCCAGATACATTTAATTTTGTATTAGGTCAGGATAAGTTTAGATATCTTCGTAGCAATACCTTGTATGCAAATACTTCTGTGGGAATTTCTTCATTGATTGCAGCATCTACAGTAGTTGCTCCAATAACAGGAAGTGCTGGAGTTTTCTCAGGATCATTTACTGTACCTAATAGTGGCGATTACCTTTACTTAATTTGGGATTACAGAAATTCATTACCACTAACACTATGCTATTCTGCGACAACTACTCAGGATGCATGTTGTGGATGCGAAGAACCAGTATAATATGGCAACATCAGGAACATTTTATTTAGACGCACCATCACTTAGTACCGCTACGGTGATATACTCAAATGCAGCTTTAACAGTAGTGGCTCCTAATGGGTATTATTCTGATGGATCTATTTCAAGACAGCAGTTAGCTGGGGTATTGTTGCCACCTGTAACTTGTCCTGTATGCGCAGTTCCTTGTGGGGGGACAATAAATGGTAGTGGTAGCCAAGGAATATATTACCTAGAAACAGATTTAGGTACAAGTACAGGCGCTGTTGTTGTGAGATTTGACCCATTTAGTGTGCCAGATGGAATACTTGCAACATATAATAGCGTCATATACAATGGTGTATCATCTCCTCAGTATGGATGGCTACAAGGATCTGCTGGATTGCCAACTTATATAGGTCAGATAGGTGCTGATTGTGGTATAGTTGCTAGTTCACCACTTACTCTTCCTCAGTTTGAATACGATGGTACAACATTTGCTCCATTAGGAACAACTACAGTAGTTAGTATTTCATCTGGTCAAATGCAGTTGACTACACTAGCCCCTGGTAACACTGTAATGGTGATACCGAAAACGGCTGCTAGTCCATCTATATTGAGTTTAAGTTTTATTGGACCATGTAGTGGAACTGCTTTTAATTTATCTGTAGCGTGTCCTGTTGCATTACCATCATTTGCTTCAAGCACAGTAAATGCGAGCAGTGCTGCTGCTTGTGCTGATGCTATTGATCAGACTTACTATGTGGCTTATGTAAATGGAGCTTCTGGAGTTTTAGGATTATATGATTTAGTATTCAGTGACTCTAATGGTCAATTTAAATTAGGTACAGGATACTATAAGACCACGGCAGCTGGAGCAAACAATTGGTTTCAGGTAAATTCCAGTGGAGTTATTATTGCATTTGGAACCTGTCCTTAATAATTATGGCAAACTATACACTATCATATAGCGAATCAAGTCAGGGGTGGCCATCGTTCTACTCCTTTATTCCAGACTACATGGTTGGGATGAATAACTATTTCTATACCTTCAAGGGCGGGAACTTGTATCGTCACAATGTGAATGAGACTAGAAACAATTTCTATGGAACAAACTATCCATCTCGAATTCAAAGCGTGTTTAACACATCGCCTCTTGAGAATAAGATATTTAAGACCATTAACCTAGAGGGCAACCAGAGTTGGGCAACACTTGCTGAGACTGATATACAGACCTCTGGCTTCATCGAATCAGCATGGTATGAGAAGAAGGAAGCCTCATGGTTTGCGTTCGTTAGAAACGCTGGAACGGTGCCTGCGCAGCCTTCTGAGTATGCGCTTAGATCTGTGAATGGGATTGGCTTAAGTCAGAACGTAACTGGTGCTGCATCTGCATTGAACGTATCGTTCCCTATTAGCCCAGACCTAACTGAGATTGGTAGCATTGTAAGTGTTGGGGACTACCTATACTACAGCCTACCTCCTAGTTACAGCACGCCAGTATTGTGCGGTCAGATTACAAGCATTGTAGTTGACTATCCTACTAACAATAACAGGATAGTAGTGAACGCATCAATTGCTGGTGGCAGTGTACCCCCTATAACTACGCCATTCTTTATGTATATTAAGGGGTCCGTAGCGGAGTCACATGGAGTGCTTGGTCACTACTGCGTATTCACATTGGAGAACAATAGCACCAGTAAGGTTGAGCTATTTGCAGTTGAGTCAGAAGTAATGAAAAGTTATCCTTAAATTTGCATATATGGGAATCTTAGTAAGGGCCTTAAATGCAAGTGACTACGATGAAATCCTGGTAGGCTGGTGGAAGGATTGGGGATTTGATGCCCCTAGTAGAGACTTCTTGCCTCAGGATGGAACAGGTGGTCTTATTGTATTTGATGGGGATAATCCAGTGTGCGCTGGATTTATGTATGCTACCAACTCAAAGGTTGCTTGGATAGAATGGATAATATCTAGCAAGACTTACAGAAAGAAGCCAACCAGAAAAGAGGCAATATATTTATTGGTGTATACCTTGACAAATATCTGCAAGAATAAAGATGTGAAATACGTGTACTCAAGTAATGACAATAAAAATTTGATAGACTGCTTTATTAAAAGTGGTTTTAAAAAAGGTTCAACAAATTTAACAGAGTTAATAAAAACATTTTGATATGGGACTAGCAGCATCATCTATAGTTGCAATAGCTACTTCGCTTGGAAGCGCAGGCGCATCATTTACTCAGGCCGGTAAACAAAAAGGAATGGCTGATAAGGCTAAGGCTGAAGGAGAACGAGCATTTGAAGAGGCTAAGAAAAATCTTGAAGTAAACTTTTACGAACAACTTGGTATACAAAAAGAAGCCTATGAGTTAGAGCGTGAAGCCATGTTGTCTTCAGGTGCTCAAGCTATTCAAGCTGGTGTAGAAAGCGAAAGAGGTGGTGCAGCTACTGCCGGTAGGGTTCAACTTGCACAGCAACAAGGACAAAGGGAGATTGCTGGAGTAATGGCTAAAGAATTAGCAGGACTTGAATCACTTACTGCTGAGGAGCAGTCAAGACTTGCTACACAAAGAGCTGGACTTGATTTAGCAAGAGCCGAAGGATCTCAAGCAGCAGCAGCGCAAGCTCAAGCTATTCAGGCAGGTGCTATATCTGGAGGGTTTCAAGGATTAGGAAGTGCAGCACAATCATACCTTCAAGGAAAAGAATTGTTCAAAGCAGAGCAAGGACAAAAAGAATTAGATAGACTGAAGAAAGAATACGAAAGAGCCGCATCAGATAATCTTCTAGGTAGTAAATTTAAAGATCCAGTCACAGGGCAGGCGGTTCCATTCAATGTAGCTGTATCAAGATTATCAGGGTATGGTACAGATTTGTCTAAGGTATCTACTATGGATGATTTAAGAGCCACTGATTTCTTGACTGATAGAGCAGAGTTACTTAAGTCAATAAGAGAGAATGCGTTTATTGAAGGTGGTGCGTTTAGAGAGAACGTTGCACCATCGGGAAATCCAGCATCTAGACAGAACTTAAATCAATTGAAGAATTTTCAAGTTCAAACATTTACTCCAAAATTCTCTCCTTTAGATCAAGTAAATTATTTCAGCTTTAATCCTTTTACAGTTTCAGGAAAATAAAGAATGGAGACTTACTACAAATACGCTGAAAGGCAAGCAGATAGTTTTGTTAACTGGGGAGAAATCGGTAAGAATCTTACTGACATGCTTCAGAAAGAATTTCAAATCCGGGAGGAAAAGAAAGATGCTATTGACAAAGCCACCAGAGAGAGTTTAAAAACTTTATCTGATCAACCGACTGGGCAACATGAGGGACTAAACACATGGTCTTTAAAGTATGCAGATGAGGCTAGAGAAGCTATTCTTTTACAGGATAGATTGCTGAAGAAGGGGTCATTAAAACTAAAGGACTATACCATTATGAGACAGAATCTCAACGATGGTACAGATGAATTGTATTCAGCTATAAAGGGGTATCAAGATATCTTTAAAGTAAAGATGGATCGCCTCAGAAGTAGTGACCCAAAAAATAAATCTCAGCAGATTGAAGTAGACTTAATGTCTATGATAGAAGGATTCTCAGATTTCTCTAAGTCAAAAGTTTTAATTGACCCAACAAACTTCACAGTAAGTGTTGGTCTTATGGAGCCAGACCCAGATAATGCAGGGGTTATGAGAGTAAGTAAAAATGTAGCTACTACAAGTTTCCTTAAGAAGATTCAGGACACAAAGTTTGATTACTTTGATTCTGAAGCATTTGCTACTGATACTGCTAAAAACGTAGGTAGTTATTTAACTACTGTAATTGGAAAGGGGACTGGTTTAGAAGGACAGATTACTACTATTGAAGATGCATTAGCAAAGCCAGCTACTGAAAAATATATTCGTCAAAAAATAAGGTCTCAACTAAGTAATCCATATCATGTAACTTCAATACTAACTGAGGATCTTATAGAAGATGACAAAGAAAATCAATACGTATCTAGTATATCTGGTAAGGAAGGCAATGTAATTAAATACGTTTTTGATGGTCAATCAAATCTTCCAATTGCTGATTTAACTGAAGAGCAAATGAAGGCTGCTGAAGACTACATGTATGGCATGATTGTCGCTAAACTTGACTACAAAAAAATAGAAGGAAGGTATTCAAAGCCACAGCCAAATATTGTAAAGGCTGATGAAACTCCTAGTGGAGGCGCAAGTTACGCTGAGAATATTGAGAAGTTCAAGACTAAATTAAAAGCAGTTAAGCCTAAGAGAGATAACTATGTGTTTACTGGAACTGAAGCAATAACAGTTGGAAATATTGAGAATCTTTTGAGTTCAGATCCAGCAACAATTGGTAAATTTAAAGTGAGTTCAGCAAATAATGTAGTAACAGTAACTGATAATGATAATGTTGTAATTGGATCTTATGACTTATCAAGAACTCAGGGAACAGGTGACTTGAAGCAAAGAGAAAGATACCTAGATGACCTACTTGATAAAGTAACAAATTACTCAATCTCTAAAGACCCAACAATTATTGGTGTATCTTTGATGACATCACCGCAACAGCAGTCGGGAGGAGTTGGATCAAAATATTAATTAAAGAATACACATGAACGAACAAGCGATTATTGACTCGTACAATTTATTTGTAGAAAGTGGATATAAGAAATCATTACAAGAGTTCAAGCAATTGCTTGCATCTAATCCTGAGGCAGTTAATGATTCCTATGGATTGTTCCAACAGAATGGGTACAAAAAATCAATAGACGAATACAAAACCCTAATGGGTATTGGTGCTACTGTAGAAAGCCCTATGGCTGTAGCAGAAGAGCCAAAAAAAAAAGGAGTTATGGCTTCACCATTTGTGGATGGTGGATTGGAGCCTACCAAGTTTGACCCACGTACTGGTCAGGTTGTACAGGAGACTCCAGCGTTTGCTCAGAAGCAGCCTGAGGTAAAGGTACCAGAGCAGAAGATGCCAGCTCGTGCTGAGTTTCAGTTCCAGCCTGGCAAGACTTTGCCTACACAGAAGGCAGCACCACTACCTAAGTTTGTTGAAGAGCAGTTAACCACTGTTACTCCTGCACTTATTGGTAAGACTGAAGAGAGCGTAGTTCCACAACTTAAGTATCAGTACGGGCCACTTGGTTTCAAGTTTGAGGAGACTGGTGCTGGTGATTATATGACGGCTACATCTCCATCAGGAGAGTCGATTGAAATATCTCTGGACATAATTGATCCTGCTGATAGAGAGAAAGAGGCTAATAAACTAAATGCATTTTTAAGAAAGGGTGCCACTACTGTAAAGAACATATCAACTTTACAGAAGCAGTATGTGGATGCCAATAAGAAGATTACATCTCAGAAAGAACTTGATGATTCTCTAGCAAGTATCAACGCAGAAGAGGCTAAGGTGATGGCTAGAAACGCTGAGTTTGCTAAACTTCAAACTAGTTTGGAATCAGAGAGAGCAAGACTAGAAAGCGTTCCACCACAACAGAGAAACAATCCAGAGTATATTGCTAGGGTAAATGACTTCATGTCAAGGGCTGATCAGTTTACTAGTGAGTTCCAAACATTCATAAATGACGCTAGGGATTTGTCAAAGAGAGGACAGCAACTAAACAAGTCAATAGGAAAGTACACTGAGATGAAGGCTCAGCAGGGCACATGGTATGGTGCTGCTTTAAATGCTGTTGCAAATAAGTCAATCTATCAAATGGCTAAGGGCTTCTCAGGTTTAGCTATTGATTTTATGGCAGAGGTAATTTCAGCAACTGGATTACCAATAATGAGCCCAGAAGATTACGAGAAAAACTTCATTGAGCAAGCTAAGAAGGAAGGTGTAAATATTACTGAAGGTCAGGATTTTATTTCAGTTGCTAGTAAGTTAGACCCTGAAACTCTTGCAAAGATAGAGAACAGAGTAAAAGATGCAGCTAAGAAAAGTGTAAAGGGAGAATTTATAGGTGACTTGGATAAGACTTCTAAGATGGCCATGGAATCATCAGGAGTTTCTCCTGAGTATTACAGGTCAATTGAAGAGACATTTGTTGGAGGTGCATTGCTTGGTGCATTGACATCTATACCAGCAATGGCTGGTGGACCAGTAACCCGTACAATATTGATGAGTTCTCAAGTATTGGCAGCACTAGACGATGAGATGGCTAATGATCCTGCATTTGCAGATATATCAGAGAATGAGAAGCTATTAGTTAAGGTTCCAATTGCAGTAGCAGTTGCTTATTTAGAAAATAAGGGTCTAAGTAACTTATTAAAGCAAAAAGGTTTCTTGAATGGATTAGTGCTTAAGGCTCTAGGTAAGGTTGGGACAGGTGCTAGTTACAAGACATTTGGAGAAGTAATTAAGAATGAGATTGATAGTGCTATAGGCAGAGGAGCTTTAACTTTAGGGGCTGGTGTTTTAGCAGAAGTTGAAACAGGAGCATTACAAGAAGTTGCTGATATAGGTGCTAAGGAGATTTATAACATGGCTAAGGAGAAGGAGATGTTTGATACTCCTGATTCATTAGTACAATTTGTTGAGCAGGTAGGTAAGGCTGGTCTACAGGAAGGTATTGGAGCAGGAGTACTTGCTGTACCTGGCTCTGTATCTGCCGCCTATAGAGGCAAGGGATTCTTAGGAATGGATGATGCTCAGTTTGCTATGTTCGAAAAGATGGCTAACGACTCAAACATTGAGAAGGGATTCGTTGCTAGACTTAAGTCTAGAATTAATTCAGGAGAGATTACTTCTGATGAGGGTAAAGAGATTCTTGATAATTATAATAACTCCGTTAGTTTATTTAATTCGTTGCCTGATAACCTTGACATGCAAGGAAAGAAGGAGGCGATGAACTTGCTTAAGGAGAAGCGTGACTTAGAGAATCAGATTGCTGGTAAAGACCAAGCATTGACCACACCTCAGCGTAATAGAGTAACACAAATAAATGAACAATTAACTAAACTATCAGAAAATGCCATTCAAAAGCAAGCAGCAGGTCAAGTACCTGTACAGCCAGGAACCGGAGTTGGCCAAGAAGTGGCGCAAGGAGAACCCCAAGCAGAACCTCAAGGCGTTACCCAAGAAGGTCAAGTCCAAGAAGAAGTAGCACCTACTCAGCAGCCAGATATAGAGGGAGAAGTATCAAGACTTGAGCAACTATTTGCAGAGCAAGAGACTGCTCCTACTCAGGCAGCCGGCGTGTCAATATCAAATGATACTGATGTCGAAGAGTTAAGAAATAGAACTCAGTCAAAATCTCAGCAGGCTACAACACAGGAAGAGAAGAACTCTGCCGACACAAAGGTGAAGATTATCGATACAGCGAAGAAGGCTATCAAAACATTGAAGTCTGTATTCCCTGATGTTGATATTGTAATCCATGATGATGAGGGTAGCTACAATGCTGCTATGTCAGAATTGGATGCGGCATCTGGAACCAGAGGTAACTTCTTTTACGAGACTACTGCTGATGGTAAAACAACAGGAAGGATTGATATCAATCTATCAAGAGCCAACTCTAGAACAGTAGCTCACGAGATTGGGCATGGTATATTACTAAAGACCTTTGGAGAGAATACAAAATTGTTCAATGATTTTAGAACAAGACTATCAAAGGTTCTTAAGGCTGACGTAAGCCAAGCACTAAATAATTTTGCTGATCAGTATGTTGATCCAACCACAGGTCAACTTTTAGAAGTGGGCCATGAGGAGTTCTTGGTTGAACTTACTGGTATGCTAGAACAACAGCAGGCTGACTTATCTGTAACTACAATGCAGAAGGTTGCTGCGTTGATTAATGAGTTTATATCTAAGATTACCGGTGGAAAATTCAAACCATTTGAGGATACTAAGAATACCAAGGATGTAGTTGACTTCTTTAATACCGTATCTAGTTCAATAAGAGAGGGCAGTGAGATACAGAAACTAAATACTCAAGAACCATACTCTTCAGGTGTAGCAATACCTGTAAGTAATCCTCAAGAATTTGTTGGTAAAAAGTTTAGATCACAACTAGAGATAGGTGATTATAAATTCCCTTCCAACATAGACATTCTAAGAATAGCAAACCTACCTATAAAAACTTTAACTGAACTGGTAAGACAGTATGAAGGTAGAGTTGTAATCATTACAAGTGATGCGACTGGATATGGTGTAGACAGAAATGGAGACCCAATCCTTGGTGGATTTGGATTTGCGTCTAATGAAAAGAATGTTAACGATGGTATTGGATTTGCAAGTGTTAGTACTGGTACAGTAAAAGGAACTTACACAGCGGCACAAAAAGCATACGGTACTGGCAAGACTCTTGTATTGGTAATGATTCAACCACCACATACTACAATTAATAATTCGTATGGCGCTAAGTACATTATCAGAGGTCTAAAAGAAATAGCCGTATCTTCTAAAGAAGAGTTAAGAAAGACAAAGGAAGCAATTAAAGAGTTCATAAAAGGATCTACTTCTATCCAGAAAGAATTAAAAAAGACTGACGCTAATCAAAAGAGAGGATCAGAAAAAAGATTATTTGATTTTATTGATAGCATCGATGAGAATACCAATCTAGAAGAGGCAGTTAAAGAGTTCCTAAATGATACCACTTTCACAATAAGAACAGTTCTTGGTCAAGGCATATTGTTTAAGAATAAAGACATTAGAGCAACTAAGTCTACTAACTATAGTAAGATTGCGCTTAACAATGTTGGGTACAACATATATGATTTCTTAAAGGAGTATGGTGACAATACAATACTTACAGATGATTTAATTCTAAATAATATTGGAGGGTATGTGGTTGGTGGATTTGAGTTAGACGTTCTTCCAAAAGAACAGAGAGAGGCTCTAATAAATGATACACAAAATAAAGGTATAGTTCACCCACTATTCAATGCGAAACTGCCAGGCACTAATCACTTTAGGTTAGATGGTCTTTATGGTGTTCAAGAAAACTTCTCAGAGTATGCAGTGCCTGATACCCAGATATCTTTATCTAATGAGGAGAGAGATAATTTAGTAAGAGAGATTTACAAAGATGATAATTTCTATAAGGCTTCGGCTAGAGAAATCCCTTTAGAGGAAAGGTCATATACAAATCTTACTGTTGCTGCTAAGACAGAATTCAAGAACAAATATTTAAAGCCACAAGGATTACTGATTGAGGCAGTTCCAAATGTACCTACCAAAGTAGCAAAAGGAGAAGGGTTCATCCCTAAGGAAGGTGCCGCTGAACAAATTGCTAAAGGTGAATTTGTAAGCAAGGCTCCAGCTCCGGTGGCTGAAGTTACGCCAAAATCTAAAAGGGTATCTAAGTCTCAGATAATTGGAGAGAATGCTGAACTTGAGGGTGTAGTAAGACATAATCTAGGTGTTGCTAAAATTCTATCTAGAGAAGGAGTTTCACCAGAAAGAGTTAAACTATTTTCAATGGGATGGGAGTTGGGGTCTGATGGTAAGTGGAGATATGAAATACCTGATGGTAAGTTCAAAGAGAATATTGATATCAGTCGTCCTTCTAAACTGGAAGACATATTTGATGCCCCTGACTTGTTCAAAGCATATCCTGAAGCAAGGAACATAGAGGTTGAGTTTAAATTGTTACCAGGAAACGAGTTTGGTAATTTTGATCCAAGCACAAAGTCAATTATAATAAACAGATCAATATATAAGAATAATAGAGATGCTGCTAATCTGACTATGCTTCATGAAATCCAGCACTGGATACAAGTAAAAGAGTTGTTTCAGGGTGGATCAAGCAGTGTGGCGGCAAAGTTTAAGATGGATAAGATTGTTGACTACTTTGAAAAATTAGTCAAGAAGAGGGAGAGTATATACGATACAGCAAGATTGTTTTATGCAGACAATCAAGAGGTAGTTAAGGAAGCAAAGGATCTTCTAGACTTTGCTAAAGGCCAATACGATATCCTTAAAGAATTAACATTTGAAAAGGGGACGAAGGAAGAGAAGGTAAAAGCTGCTGAGATGATAAAAAATCTTAGTGATTATGCTAAGCGTGGAATAGTATCTGCTCAGAATCTTATTGATGAATTGTCTAAGAAAAATCCTGCTGATGCATTTAACCTTTACTATCGAGTAGCAGGTGAAGTTGAGGCAAGAAATGTAGAGTACAGAAATAAATTGACTCCAAGTCAAAGAAGAAACATCCTGCTTTCTGATACCGAGAATATAGACAGAGAGGATCAAATCATGCTCGACTCATTTGGCTTCGTATTTGAGGCTAATGAAATGAAGGATGAGTTCAGAGTTTCAAGGTCTCAACTAGATGATCAGGATAGGATAAACAAATTAATCAATGAAGCAAGGGCTCAGGGTTTCTCTGAGGAGGCTATCATATTATTCTTACAGCGTAAGGGTCTTACTGATAATGCTATCGATACTGCAATGGCTAAGGCTGAGCCTGCTGCTAAGAAGGTTGAGGTGACTGAGGAGTTCGCTCCGGGTTACGACAGAGTTCTCAACAACATGTTCGGTGAAAAAGGTATAGTAACCAAGTCACGAGAGCGTGGTCGATCTGAAGAAGACACACTGGAAAATGCTATCAACTACTTGGGGAAAACTAGGGTATACATAAACGCTACTGATGTGCAGCGTGAGGCTATGGTCCGTAATTTACGCAAGGAGTTTAAGAAGCGTGAGAAGGCTGCGCCTAGTGCGGAGAAGGTAGTAGGCAAGCCTAAGAAGAAGCAGGTAACTGTCGATGAGATGGCTGCGCTCAAGGACCAGATTAAACTGGAGGCTCGTGCTGCTCGTGAAGCCAAGGGAGATCTTAACTCCAAGAGAAAAGCATTAGCTGCTGCTATAAATAAACTTGCCGAAGATGGAAAGATTACTGCAAAGAAGGCTGAGACTATTGCTAAGAGAGCACTTACTATTAATCTTGATAGTGAGGTAGCAGTAAATAAGTTTTTAGACTATGTATCTAAAGTATTTGCTGACGCTGAATATGCTTCAAAGTTATCCAATGGAAATACTATCAGAAGGAAGATAAGAAAGGCGTCTAGAAACAAAGATAAGTCTGCAAACCTAAGAGACCTTGGTGTAAAATTCTCAGAGATTGATCCATCAATGGTTGATGATATTGATCAGTACAATGAGATAGCAGAGAAAATTCTAAAATCAATAGAAGGTTCTAGCCTAAAATCAGGCGTTAAGTTTGCTGAGATAGTTAAGATTGCTGATGTATCTGATTACATCAATACCACTATTGAGAAACAGAGAAAGGAAATACTTAAGGGTAAGATAGACGAGATGAGTGAACTCCTTGGTATTGAAATAACCGAGGAAGAATACTTCAAGATAATTGAGTCTATAAATAATAACGAACCACTACCTAAGAAGTATAAGGATGGGGCGATTAGAAAAGCAATTGATAGAGCATTCAATGTTTACTCTGCTGTAATAGATGACATCTTTAAAACTGGAAAGGATCCAATAACAGGAGAAGAAGTGTCTATAAGCGATAAGAAAAAGAAAGTAGTAAAGGATTTCATGAGCATGGACTTGAATCTTCTTAGTGATAAGGAGGCTCTTGCTGCTATTGATTCGCTACTTAACTTCATACAGAATGGATCTACTGCTAAGATGTCTGCCATATACAATAGAAATCTTGGTGAGCAGAATGCTGTTAAACTTGATAAAAAAGGATTCAAATCATTTAAACTTAAGAAGTATTTCTCTCCTGGACTAGCCAAGGTATTGGTAGAACAATTCACTCAGCTTGACCTTGTGATAGAAAGAATGTTCAAGGGCTTTAACAAGGCTGGTGATTTCATGTTTGAGTCTGGTATATCTGCACTCAAGAAAGGCAAGTCTATTGCTCAATCATTGAATGTTAAAATAGTAGATAACTACTTCAATAAATTCTATAAGTCTAAACCAAATGGACAAGCATTCAATACCATATTCAACACAGTTGAAAGAGGTATGACTGCGTACATGATGAGGACTATGGCAGGAACTGAAGCAGAGATTAACGCTGAGTTCAAGAAGAAGAAAGGTCTTATAGAACAATCAATCGCTAACTTAAAGAAGGGTAACGATAAGCAGAAGGAGTTGGCAGATGTATACACTGAGGTATACAATAAACTTATAGAAGGTTCTGAAAACTATGATGATGTAGTTAAGAAAGCAGATCCTAAAAACGTAGAGGCTGTTACATTCTGGCAGAACGAGTGGGCTAACAAGTATGAGGACCTATCTGATTTGTCTGAAAGTATTTACAACAAGACTCTTGGAAGTGATTTGAACTATACTCCTGTTAGAGTATCAAACACAGGTCAAGGACCAGTTGTTGATGAAAACTCTGATGAGATGAATAGATATGCAATGTCATTTCATACAAATAATCAGACTACATATCAGCGTGAGACTGGTGTATTGATGACTCCAACATTAGATGATAAACTTTCTAAGGGTGCATTTATTGACTTGTCCTTTGATAAAAATAATGCGAACTCAATGTACGATGCTCTTGTAGATTTGAATACTGCTGATGCAGTTAGACAAGTTTCAGGTTTCTTTAATTCTGATTCGTTTGAAAACATTATTCAAAATTCAGATGATGCAAAGATATTGAAGGGAAGAGTTAACTTGTTTATTCGAAATATTCGAAACAAGAACCCATACGATAATGATGAGTTCGCAAAGGCTATAAGAGGACTACAGAATTTAGCCGCTCTTGGGGCAGGTAGAGCGTTGGCAGGTCCTACTCAGGCTCTAAAGCAAACTATACCAGTAATCGCAAACACAATAACTAATGCTGGTAGTATTGATTTAGCGGCCCCATTTAATAAGGACAAAAATGATTTTATAAATAACTCAGGATATGCAATTGCAAATCGTAGTGCTGCTAGTAACAATCAGATAGAGTCGGTAAATAAGTTAGCTGAAAAAATATCAAATTCATTGCCTTCAAAAATTATAAATCCAATTGCAGACCCATTACTTAAATTGAATGAGTTGCAATTGAAGTTGTTCTTACAGAAGCCCGATGCATACGTTGCGCGTGCATCTTGGATAACATATTATGAGAAGTCACTTAAGCAACAAGGTATAGACCCATCAACAATTGACTATGCTACTCATCAGATAAACGATAAGGCTGCTGACTATGCACAAAGAATGGTGGATAGACAACAGAACTTGTCAGACATGGACTTAGCAGGTAAGTTTGTTGGGTCTAAAAATCCAATTGCTCAGTTTGTGAACAAGACAATCATGCCGTTCTCAAGCTTCAGGATAAATCAATCCGCAAGACTAGGGGCTGACTGGGCTACCATTACTTCTAAGGTATCAACCAAAGAAGATAAAGTAGTTGCTGCTAGATCACTAGGTGGATTCTTTGTTGAACTATCCACGTTTAGAGCTGTGTCTGCCACAACTTCTGTAGTTCTTGCATCTCTTGCTGCACTAATATCTGGAAGAGATGATGATGAAGAAGATCGTGAGAAGTTATTTGATACAACAATCAAGGGGGCTACCACATCAACTATAATTGACATAGTTTCTTTCTTGCCATACATGGATAATATTTTCCAGGCAGGGATAGCAAAGAGTCTAGATGTTGTTCAGGATATGCTTGAGGTAGAGGATGCTGATAAGTTTCCTTTCTACAATCCTAGAGATAAGAGTTGGGTTGAAGGTCTTGGGATGCTAGGTATCACTGCGCAAAGAACAGCAGACTTAATTGATTTAATTGATGTTGCCTACACCAGGGATTACAAGGACGACTTCGGAAGAACAAAGTATATAACTGAAGAGGATGCTGACATACTAAAAAAGTTTGTACTGATTAATATACTATCATCAGTTGGACTTGCCTCTCCTGAAATTAAGACAATGACAAGAAGAACATTAGCTAATGTTAAGAGAAGGTCTACAACAAATGAGTCTGGCATAAAACAAGAAAGAGGATCCGGAAGTAGAGGCGGTGGCGGAGGCGGCAGAGCCAAGACAATGAACAAGTCAGACCTGAAGAGGTATAATCGTGAACTATACGATGAATTGTATGGAGAGGGGTCGGCTACTTACGAGATAGAGCAGGAGGTTAAAGCCTTCGAGAAGGAGCAACGAGAGATGAAAAAGAAAATCAAGGATCAGGTGTATGGGGATTAAAAGTCCTCCTCATATTCTATGGTCTTGATGATGTCTCTCAAATCTTTTATCAGGGACTTAACATCCTCCTTAACTGATTCGTACTCACGGTCTACTAGCTTCTCGTAAATCATGGCAACGCTTGCATGGAAGCCTTCTGTAGTGAAGGCTATCCTTGCTGCTCTTTCTTCTTGGACTCTTCGATCCATTCTTTCTCGGTTATAAAATTGTATACTGGCTTCATTCTTTCTTTGAGTAATCTAAGTTCCTGCTTAAGTGCCTCATTCTCTTGCACTAATCTACCAACAATATTGTAGGAATCAACAGGTTCATCCTTAAATTTATTCATTACTACCATTTCTTTGCACTTAAGATACAAACTTCTGAATTTTGAATCTAGTTCAACCATATCTTCAAACTTCTTTAGGTAGTACTCAGCAGCATACCTGCTCTTCTTCATGCTGAGTGCAATGCTCTCGACATGCATGCCTGTATCCTTAAGTAGTGAAGCGAATATCATTCGTGCTTCTACCTCTCCTCGGTACCTTGTTACGGATAGAGTCCGTTCTCCTGTTACCATCTCAACTATGTTGCGTAGGTTCTCAATCTTCTTTCTCTCTTCCATAAAAGAGTTCTGCTTTGATTCCATGATTTCTTAATTCTTTTATCCTGTATTTTTGTAACTCAGATGGCTTACCTGTTGGTCTCTTGACTTC
>Ga0315903_10003012_pt1 | contig 23914 bp, 20 predicted proteins | sample LakEriMetagenome_7_FD_203524 | JGI IMG/M metagenome (GOLD analysis project Ga0315903, IMG submission 203524) | Freshwater fungal communities from buoy surface, Lake Erie, Ohio, United States - Buoy 2 MA119 | ecosystem: Environmental > Aquatic > Freshwater > Lake | place: USA: Lake Erie, Ohio... | reverse complement strand
TGATGACGGGGCTTCATCCGATAGTTACCTTGCTTTTGGCTTTGGCGGGTGGCGCTTTCGCGGGACTTGCTTCAGGGTTGATACACGTGAGACTTGGGGTGAACGCATTGCTTTCGGGGATTCTGGTGATGACGGCATTATACTCCGTCAACCTGATGATCATGGGAAGATCCAATCTGCCGCTGATGGATGCCGTGACCATTTTCGATTCCCTTGGATTCATTAAGGACCCAAAACTGATTCAGACCATCTTATTGATTTCAATTACAGTGATCGCAGCCGGTTTTTTACTGTGGCTGCTTAGTACCGATATAGGCATCTTCATGCGTGCTACAGGAGAGAACGAACAGATGGTTCGTGCTAACGGTATGAATACAGGAACCATGAAACTGGCAGGACTTGCCCTGGCAAATGCCCTGACAGCACTCAGCGGATTTCTGCTGGTACAGTATCAGGGGTTTGCCGATATCAACATGGGAATCGGAATTGTTATTTCAGGTCTTGCGGCGGTAATGATTGGTGAAACCCTTGCGGGATTCTTCCGAAAACAATCGCTCGCCCTGCTAATAGGTGCGGTGATCGCGGGAAGCATCCTGTTCAGGCTGGCACTGGCACTGGCACTGTCGTTCGGACTCAATCCCAACTATCTCAAGCTGGCCACTGCACTCATTGTACTTGCCATCATGTCGTTTTCCAGATCCAGAAAAAAAGCGCTATGGTGAAGATTGAAGGTGTTTCCAAAATTTTCAATCGTCACAGTGCAGATGAAATCAAAGCACTGAATGATGTTTCGATCCATATTCCCAACCATGAATTCGTGATCGTGCTCGGCTCCAACGGATCAGGCAAATCAACGTTGTTAAATATTCTGGCAGGAGTGTATGCTCCTGATGCAGGAAAGATCATTTTGCAAGGCACTGATGTCACTGCTCAGCCCGAGCATCTGCGCAGTCGCAGCATCTCGAGAGTTTTTCAGAATCCGCTTTCGGGAACTGCGGCCGGACTGACCGTACTTGAGAATTTCAGAATGGCATCGCTGCGAACAAAGAACAAATCTTTCACTACAGGGACAGGCAGAAAGTTCAGAAATACAGTAAAAGAAAAAATTGCCGCACTTGGACTGGGACTAGAAAACAAACTCGATGTACCGATGGGAACACTGTCGGGAGGGCAACGACAGTCGCTGACCTTACTCATGTCGGTGATGGATGAAACGAAGTTACTCTTAATGGATGAACCCGCTTCAGCACTTGATCCGAAAACAGCAGAGCTGGTGATGCAGATAGCAGATAAAATCATCCGGGAAAACCAACTCACTGCCATTTTAGTCACACATCAACTGAAGGATGCTGTCAGATACGGCGACAGGATCATCATGATGTCGGGAGGACAGTTAACTAAGGATGTGAGCGATAAAGAAAAGACTGAATTATCAGCAGAAGATATTTTTAAATGGTTTTAAGCAGAGAGGCGGAATCCTTTGATAAAATATCCGTGTGTATATGGTCCGCCATACATGGTAAAAACTTCCTCCTTCTTATCTTTAAAAAACTCATCGCAGGCTAATTTCACACCGGGATTGGAGTTGACGCCTTCAATGGTTCTTTCAGAATCATAATAATCCATTAACACACAAATGGCCCCATCCTGCATGCGGGGATATACATTTTCAAGGCAGTGAAGAATGATCTTTTTATGCTTAAGAGGATCCTTGCCGATTCCCGAATCGAGGTGGGCAAAGCAGATTTTTGAGGGAAGAGATTGATGGAGAGTATCTTTAAAATCTCCCTCTATAATTTCAGGCATAGTGAGATTGCGTGATTTGAAGTTATGAATCAAACGATCTTTAATGCTTTCGTTCAAACCAAAATCATTCTTGAAATTATCGAACAGATAAAGTTTTCTTCCGGCTTTGTTATCTTCATTGATATGCTGAAACATGGTCGCAATCTGACCGTCGAAACATCCCAGTTCAACTATATCGCCCTGTACACCTGTATTAAGCACCCTGTTCAGCAGATGAAAAAAATTCAGACGCTGATACTGTGAAACCATATCGGTGCCGTTGTTCAGCAGAGTGGTCACATGCACTTTGATCTTAAACCTGTTGAGGATTTTATTGAGTGTTTTCTGAATAAGATCATGCTTTGCCTGTTCTTTATTGTCAAAAACAATTCGCTTGTCGTAATTCATCAGGTGAAAAATAGGTCAGTATAATACTTTATTTCCCGGTCAGTGTCATGGCAACACCTGCAAGTTTCAGATAAGTTCTGTAAATGTTTTGCTTCAGCTTGCTCTCACTTAAAGTAACTGAAAGATCATCCGCAAACTGATTCCACTGGTTGGCTGCAATGTTATTGGTTGAAACAGCAATGGATAGCGACAGCAGTCTGGTGGTGTGCCACCAGCCTGTAGGCAGAAATACAGTATCACCTTCCTTCACTATAGTGCGCAATGCTTTGGCTTTGGCAAACAACGGATACTTTTCCAGATCGGGATGATCAACATCATTTACTGCCGATTTGTTGGAACCGGGATGAAGCTGATAGATATAGGGGGTTTGATCAGGAGAATAAAAAATAAACTCCTTGTCGCCCCGAATTTGGGTCACAAATGTGTTCATGTGAAACCCGTCGTGATGCATGGTCGGAAACTTGGTCCCATTTCCACCGATCAATAATTCCACAACACCTTGTCGCATGCCCCACGACTCAGGCATAAACCTGGTCATCAGGCGATCGGGTAAGGCATAACTCAAAAACGGATCAATATCCTCGAGCAGCTCCGGAAATTCTTTGTGAATATTCAGTTCATTCAGATACAGGGAGGGGGTTGACTCGTTTGATGCCAGCACGGTATCCATAAAATCGCGCAGCACTACTTTCTTTCCTCCTACCCTGACCATTTTATCACCATGGGTATCCCTGAAGAAGGAAGGGTTCCATTTTTGATGGGCCTTCCATTGGCTCATGGCTCCGGGAATCACTACCGGTATTCCGGGATTCAGATAATTCTTGATAAACTCCTCCACCGGCAGTCCGGGTTTCCGGTCAACGGAAGTCATAGAGGCTGTACTGTAGACACTGCTCATAATTGAAATTCAAATGAATGTGATTGATGATGGATTCAAAATCTTTTACTGATTCCGGTGGTTTCGGGTTGCATTCGCTCTCGCAAGTTAACAAACTTAAGCTATTCCCGTTTTGTATCAAGTTCTATTCTTTTCATCCATCCCTCTACAATGGTTGGATGAACCATCTTAAATCCGTAATTTCGACCTCTTTATTAAGTCAAAATCAGGAAGAACGTGAAATTGATAACTCGCTTTATTGCACTGATTATCAGTGTTTTGCTTTTAAATAATCCCGCTGAAGCACAAATTCTTCAGCCGGTCAAATGGAAAACTTCCGTTGAAACCGCTGTTCCGGGAGAAGCTACCCTGGTGATGACCGCCAAAATTGATAAGGGATGGCACCTTTACTCACAAAATATTGCCGACGGAGGTCCAATTAAAACCACCTTCACATTTGAACCCTCCGCAAATTATGAGCTGGTTGGTGTTGTTTCTGAAGGCAAGGCGATCGAGTATTACGACAAGAACTTTGAAATGGATCTGAAGTATTTTGCGGATCAGGCCATCTTCAAGCAGAAAGTGAAACTGAAAAATTCAGGATCCTTTAAAATCAGCGGCTATGTGGAATTCATGGTTTGCGATGATGAAAAGTGTCTCCCGCCCGATCAGGTTGACTTCACTTTTAAGATCAAAGGAGAAGGGAAAACCAAGGAAGCAGTTGAAAATACCCCAATACCAACAGATACTGCTATCCCGGCAAATATTCCAGCAGTAGTTGATTCTCCTGTCGTCAATGAAAATATTGTTCCGGATGAATACTCCTCCAAACAATACCTGACTGAAGGAGGTTCACCAATTGTCGATCTTGAACCCGGTTGCGGAGAGCTCGAAAGCGAAGAACACGTCAGCTCTATCTGGGGGATTTTCATTGGAGGAATTATCGGTGGATTACTGGCATTGCTCACGCCCTGTGTTTTCCCCATGATACCCATGACCGTCAGCTTCTTCACCAAGCGAAGTGGTTCCAAGAAAAAGGGGATCATCAACGCCATTATTTACGCTATTTCCATCATTGTGATCTACGTTGGTCTTGGTTTCCTGGTAACGGTAACACTCGGATCCGATGCGCTCAATGAAATGGCGAGCAATTCATTTTTCAATCTCGCATTCTTTGTCATCTTCATCATTTTCGCGATCTCCTTCTTCGGAGCATTTGAAATCGTATTGCCCTCCTGGCTGGTGAACAAGGCCGATGCCGCGTCCGACAGAGGAGGATTGATCGGTATTTTCTTCATGGCATTTACGCTCTCGCTGGTGTCATTCTCCTGTACAGGTCCCATTATCGGCACCCTGCTGGTGGAAGCCGCTCACGGAAGAAGTTATCTAGGTCCTCTCGCCGGTATGACCGGTTTCGCTCTCGCTCTGGCTTTACCTTTCGCCTTGTTTGCCGCCTTCCCTTCGTGGCTGGCCACACTGCCTAAGTCAGGAGGTTGGCTCAACAGCGTTAAAGTCAGTCTGGGATTCCTTGAACTGGCACTCGCTCTTAAGTTCCTTTCCAACGTTGATCTGGCTTATCACTGGGGATTCCTCAAGCGTGAAATTTTTATCGCGCTGTGGGTGGTGATATTCGGATTGTGGGGATTGTATCTGCTCGGCAAACTCAAATTTTCTCACGACAGTGATGTTCATTACATCTCTGTTCCACGCTTGATGTTTGCCATGATTGTGCTGTCTTTCACTTTCTATCTGCTTCCCGGAATCTGGGGCGCGCCTCTTAAACTCATCAGCGGCTTCCCACCCCCGGAGTTCTACAAAGAATGGGTGGAACCAAAATCATCCAATTGCCCGCACGACCTGCTTTGCTTTAAGGATTATGAGGAAGGCATGCGTTATGCCAAGCAACAGGGCAAACCGGTGATGCTCGATTATACCGGATGGAGTTGCGTCAACTGTCGTAAGATGGAAGACAATGTTTGGTCAGATCCAAAAGTACTGAAGCGCCTTGCCGAAAATTATGTAATCATTTCACTTTACGTGGATGATAAAACTCCATTGCCCGCAAATGAGCAATATGTTTCTTCCTCCGGTAAAAAAATCCGGACCACCGGTAACAAGTGGAGCGATATGCAACGCACATTTTACGAGACCAATTCTCAGCCATACTACGTACTACTTGACAACAACGGCAAAATCCTGGCTCAGCCAAGGGGATATACGCCCGATATCGATACGTATGTAAAGTTTCTTGATGAGGGACTTTGCAGGTATGAGAAAAGGAAATAACAGTCGACAGTCGACAGTCAACAGTCATTAGTCATTAGTCGTTGGTCATCGGATATTAGCAATTACCCCACTATCCCATTATCCCATTATCCCACTATCCCACTATCCCACTATCCCACTACCCCACTATCCCACTATCCCACTATCCCACTATCCCACTACCCTTGTCAGTCAAATCCCAATTCACCGAAGCATCTGAAATTCTTCGTCAGTTCATGTCTGATGAAGATAACTTTCGCAGGATAGAAACCGCATCAGCCCTGATGGCGGCGGCATTTCGCTCGGGCGGAAAAGTGATCTCCTGCGGGAACGGTGGCAGCATGTGTGATGCCATGCATTTTGCCGAAGAGTTATCGGGTCGCTTTCGCGAAGACAGGCCTGCACTTGCTGCACTGAGCATTTCAGATCCTTCGCATCTTAGCTGTGTGGCCAATGATTACGGCTACGAATTTGTTTTCTCCCGATACATTGATGCCCTTGGAAACAGCGGTGATGTGTTGCTGGCCATCAGCACCAGCGGGAATTCAAAAAATATAATAAAAGCAATTGAGTCCGCTAAGGCAAAAGGCATGAAGGTGATTGGTCTCACAGGCAAAGACGGCGGTTCGATGGCACAGTTATGTGATGTGGAGATCAGAGCTCCTCATTCCAATTACGCCGACCGGGCACAGGAGATTCACATCAAAGTCATTCACTCCCTGATTTTGACGGTGGAGGAACTGATGTTCGGTAAATAATTCATAACATACCCCAATAAAAAGCGGCTGCAGAGATTTCTGCAGCCGCTTTTTTGTAATTACCAATTCGTGCCAACTAATGACTAATCAGTAATCAATAACTTAAAATCCTCACATAAGTATTCCCGTTCACATTCCATGTAACCTTATATCCGTAAGCACAGGCGTAAGGTGTAGGACTGCCACTCTGATCCACTCCCAATTCCAGTTCAAAAGTTGAATTGTTCACGTCATGTGTCAGCTTACCTGAGTTCGGCCTCCAGAGTCCACAATAGGTGTTTGATACAAGAGGCACATTGTAGTAGGTAGTAAAATTATTTCCGTAACGATTGATGCCCCACGAATCCACGTTGGCAAATCCATTCAGTGTGGTATCGCCGTTTGAAGTAAAGTTGATTCTTGGAGAATTCGCACCGGTTGGTGTATAGGTCCATTGTGTTATTCGTGCGCTGTTCCATAAAGCCGTTGCTCCGTTATCGAACAACACATTAATGTTAAAAGCTCTTTCCTGGTATTTGAGGGTAGAAGTTCCCAGTAAAAATCCCAACCAGTCATTACCATTGATGTTTTTCAAAGTCTTCACACCATTGAACGTGATGGAACGGTTATCATACAGACGCGTTACTTTAAAATTGATATAGGTGATGGTCAGCACCGCATTCACGTCACTCCAGAAAGTTCCGCTGGTAAGCTGAACCTTGATCTGACCATCACGGGTCCTCGATGGGCTGAAGCAAGGCGTAACACCGTCGAAGTTAAAGAAGAGAATCTTCTGGGCAATCTGGGTGGAGTCAATTGTGGCGCCACAAAGGGGGCTGGATAACACACCGGCACCTTTTCCAAACGATGGAATTTCGCTCAGGGCATTATTAATATCGCTGTCGGCCTGATCGGCTTCGCCTTTCATGAATCGGCTGTCTTCATTAAACTGGCGGAACTTCGCATCCAGTTCAGCATCTTTTTCATCTTTCTTGCAGGCAGTAAAGGTAACTCCAAGCAACATGAATGTTGTTACCATAACAATGATTGATCTGTTCATAAGATATACGTATTTGTGTAAAGTTAAGACGGGATTTCGCATTAAAAGTTTAAACGGATAATAAAATATACAAGACTTCTGATTTTATTTTATTGTATTATGCTGATTTATAAATCAATAACATTGTCTTAACAGGAGGCTTTATACGATTCAAAACAGTTTCCGGGTTACAGAAACAAGCCATCAAAGTGCCGGTTTTTTGGTAAATCCATTTCCATGATTACATTTGCATCACTTTTCGAAATCACTTTTTAAACTTTTCTTTTTATGAATGATTCAACTTTTCTGAATGAATTCAACATTTCCAATCACATCCACCTGATTCGCGGTTATCGTGTGATGCTCGACAGGGATTTGGCTTTGTTGTACGGCGTTACAACAGGTAATCTCAATAAAGCCGTCAGACGAAACTTCCAGAGGTTCCCTTCAGATTTTATGTTTCAATTAAATGAAGAGGAGAATAAAAACTTGAAAATCCATTTTGGAATATCAAGTTGGGGAGGCACCCGCCAATGTCCCTATGCATTCACCGAACATGGCATTGCCATGCTTTCAGGAATTCTGAAAAGTGAAAGAGCGATTCAAACGAACATTGCCATTATCAGAATTTTCATCAAAATGAGGGAAGCGCTTTTGCAGCATAAGAAAATTCTGGAGAAGCTCGAAAAAATTGAAAGCTCCATACTGGTTCACGACAATGAAATCGCCCGTATTTTCGAAACCCTGAAACTCATCCTCAACCCCAGTTGCCTCCGGCGAAAAAGGTCGGTTTTCGGTTTGGAGAAAAAGACAATTAAAGCATTCAGAAACTGAGTGCTCTACAACAACTATCCGCGAAATTTTCCAATCAACCATATTTTTCATTGGACCATTTTCATTAATCATTATTAATTATTCATTACACATGCTTATTAAAACTTTCGGCAGTGCCGTATACGGCATCAATGCCACCACCATTACTGTAGAAGTAAACAGCGATCAGGGAACTAAATTTTACCTGGTAGGATTACCCGATAACGCTGTGAAAGAAAGTCAGCAGCGACTGATGGCCGCTTTTAAAAACGTGGGATATAAAATGCCGGGCAAAAAGATCGTGGTGAATATGGCTCCGGCAGATATTCGAAAAGAAGGCAGCGCTTATGATCTGACCATTGCCATCGGGATTCTGGCCGCGACCGAACAAATGCCTGCAGAGGGTGTCGGTGATTATATCATCATGGGTGAGCTTTCGCTTGATGGCAATCTCCTTCCCGTTAAGGGTGCACTGCCAATCGCCATTCAGGCTGCGAAGGAAGGTTTTAAAGGTTTTTTCCTGCCAAAGGAAAACGCACGCGAAGCCGCCATAGTGAGTGAACTCGAAGTCTATGGCATCGAAAACATTACTGAAGTCATTAACTTCTTCAAAGGAACCTCAATACCGGAACGGGTGGTTGTTGACATCAACAGTGAATTTGAAAAAATACAAAGTCATGTGGAGATCGACTTTTCGGATGTTAAAGGCCAGGAAAATATCAAACGTGCACTTGAAATCGCCGCGGCGGGAGGACACAATGTGATTCTGATCGGTCCGCCGGGAGCCGGAAAAACGATGCTCGCAAAACGGCTGCCAACCATTCTGCCTCCACTGACCGTTCAGGAAGCACTGGAGACTACCAAAATTCACTCTGTAGCCGGAAAAGTGGGAAAGAATACTTCACTGATCAGTACCCGGCCATTTCGTTCACCTCATCATACCATCAGCGATGTGGCACTGGTGGGTGGCGGTGGCAATCCGCAACCGGGCGAAATATCACTGGCACACAACGGCGTTTTATTTCTTGATGAACTCCCTGAATTCAAGAGACAAGTGCTTGAAGTGATGCGACAACCGCTCGAAGAACGGAAAGTAACGATTTCAAGAGCACGCATGTCGGTAGATTTCCCTGCCAGCTTCATGCTCATAGCCAGCATGAATCCCTGTCCGTGCGGATTTTACAACCATCCCGAAAAGGACTGCGTATGCGGCAACGGTGTGGTTCAGAAATACCTGAACAAAGTTTCAGGACCACTCCTCGACCGAATCGATATTCATGTAGAGGTCACTCCGGTTCCGTTCAGTGAATTGTCGAAAGAAAGAATTTCCGAAAAAAGTGATGAGGTGCGCAGAAGGGTCGTTAAAGCCAGACAAATTCAGGCTGCACGATTCAGCGAAACAGAACACGTTTATTGTAACTCACAAATGAGCGCCAAACAACTTCGCACTATTTGCAAACTTTCAAATGAATGCAGTCAGTTGCTCAAAGTGGCGGTAGAACGGATCGGTTTATCGGCCAGAGCCTACGACCGAATTCTGAAAGTGGCCAGAACCATAGCGGATCTCTCCGGATCAGAAGATATTCAAACAGAACATATCGCCGAAGCCATACAGTACCGAAACCTTGACCGCGAAGGATGGGCGGGGTGACCAATGACTAATGACTAATGACTGACGACCAATTGTCCGTATTAAATAGGTTTGAAAGCTCACATCAAAGCAAATCTGCTCAATTACCGCACAGATACCTTGGTATGGTGCAAAGCATTGTTTTCAATCACTTTCACCACATAGTTACCGGTAACAATATTCGTTAAATCAAAACGACGCTCATTATAACCTGAAGAAATGGCAGACTTGAATGATTTCACCACTCTGCCGGTCATATCAATCAGCAATACATTCATTTCAGGACCTGTTCCGGCATCGAGTGTCACAACCAGCTCATTTGATTCCGATAAATAAGCAGAAAGGCCATTGGTTTGGTTGACGGCACAGTTGACGGCAATCACTCTCGATGACTCTGAACGGCCGTCAAAGTCATTTTGTACCAGCCGGTAGTAATGAACACCGTTTCCAGGATTCAGATCGCGATAAGTATAATTCAGCAGCGAGTTGCTGTTTCCTGCTCCGTTCACTGTTCCAATCTGAATGAAATTTTCTCCGTCACGACTTCTTTCAACACTGAAGTATTCGTTGTTGACTTCTGAAGCCGTAGCCCAGCGTAATTCTGCAGAGCCGTCCAGACATTCACCGTCGAAATGCAACAACTCAACAGGCAGTGGATTGAGCGATACCAATCCAATGGAGGAGAAAGTGAAAGGACCAAAGGTGTTGGTGGTATTAGACTGAATGGAGCCGGCTCCTGTACCGGAAGCAATACCGGAATAGGTTCTTTCAGGAAGACTGGCAGTCCAGTTAGCCGGACAAGCAGTGTAACAATTGGAGTTTTCCCAACCTGATCCGCTCCATCTTCCTACGGCAAGTGAATCAAATTTGTAGATAATACTCTGTGATGCATCTTCCCAATACAACCTGACTTTGGTAGATGCAAGTGCTCCGGTCTGATTCAATTGCCAGTATTCAAGTTTACTCACGTGATCGAGCGCAATAGACGGAGCTACCGACATCGCTGTAGTATTTGCATACTGGGCTGCGATATAACGTGCCTCAAACTCAGTAGTGGCAGAAGGTGCTGTTACCGCAATTCTTCTCCATTTACCAAGATTACCGGTGGGGAAGATAAAATCTGTTGCTCCCTGTCTTCTGATAAATCCATCAACATAACTGTTAGCCGATCCACCCACAGGAGCCACTGTACCGGATGCGGGGATTCTGACCCACGGAGCAGTAGCAGCTGTTGCGGAGGTCGTCAGCACTCCGTTTGTAAGAGTCAACGTTCCCGTTACATCAGTTGTATTGGTAAGTGTGACAATATTTGCCGGACTGTTTTTATTGATGATCAGATTGGCCACCTGAGAAGGATAAGTGGCGTTAGTAGTGGTGGTAATGAAGTTACCGGTTATCTGCGGGGTCAGACCCTGATAATACTCATAAGTTGCACCGGAATTGTACAATCTGGTACCTCCTACCTGAACATTTCCGGTAGCTCCTGCCGATGTGATTCCGGCAGCGCTTCCGATTCCAAGATGCGCACCAGTTTGCAGTGTGAAGTTTCCGGTTCCTGATACAGGGAAATTGCTTGCATACAACTTGGCTCCGGTTTCAACAGTAAGAGTTGAGCCCGTTCCGACATCACCCATTTTAGAACCAATCATGTTAATGGTTTTGCCGCTTTTCACGAAAGTGTTACCCAACGCAACTGTTCCACCCGATTGTTGCCAATGGCTGACAGACTGAACAGGAACCAGGTTGAGAGCGGAGCCGGCACGGTTATCCATCTTGATGGTTCCGCCGGTAATTTCCACGTTGCCTCCAACAGACATAGCCATGCCTGTTGAAGCGTTGGCTCCGCAATAGTAATCGTTCCAGGTACCACCGGACTGGATCCAGTCGCCATTAATTTCCACCGGAACTCCAATTGCAGCCTGATTACAGACACATCCGCCAGGACCGCATGAGTACCCGGAAACACCGCGCGAGACACCTCCGCTGATCACCAGATTTCCTGAAACATAAATAGGGTTGTCCATATTGATGTAGAAGAAATTGGTGGCACCACCCCATTTTCTGATGATGAGATCACCGTTAATAAAACTGAGCGAATTGGCATTGATGATCAGATTGGGAGCGGTCGGGATATCAAGTATCACAGTACCCCAGCTCGTACCTCCGGGGAATGTTCCACCACCTACACCTAGGAACCATTGAATAGAGTACGGTTCGAAATACTGGTTGCCACTGTTACCGGGCAGCCAGCCAACATTGTTATGTTTCCAGGTACCGTCTTTTTTGATATAAAAGCTGCTGACATAATTACCTGCGATGGTGGCATTGGTTTGGGAGTACGTCTGCTCATAGGTCGCAAATGCTGAAATAAACAATTTATTTAAGGTCAGCAGATGATTTGCCAATACGTAACTTCCTGTTTCCAGATAAAGATCGGAAACGGTTTGCGCAGCACTGGTGGTCATGGTGTGGCCGTTCTGAACATAAAAACTGTTTGACACGTTGGCAAATGCTGCTGCATTGGGAAGAGCTGTACCACTTCCGTTGCGTTGTGTATTCCAGTTAGCCGGGTTATTGAAATCGCATACACACTGTGAGTAATACGCTGTTCCGCAATTGATCACCCTGGCGCCCAGCGGTGCGGTAGGAGATGGCACCCGATTGACTGAAGCCACTACGATATTGTTGCAGAGTGCATCAATCTGAGCAGGATTACAGGCAGCAGTGGGCTTCACATCATAGGCGAGCCAGAAATAATTGACTCCAGGCAATAATGTGGCTGTTCCGTTGACAGTAAAATCAGTGTTAATGGCGGGAGGAACGGCAAGTGTTGCACCAAACTGTGTTGCAGTACTGAACACCGGGCTGTCACCTGTAAAGAACACTCTTGCGTTTTGAATATCACCGGTGTTGGTGGTACCATTAGTACGGAAAGTCAGTGATGTAACACTAAGCGGACTAATAGCTCCTGCAGTGACTACCTGAACCTGAATCACATCATTAAATGTGGAGCCTAAAGGAAGTGGATTGGTGTTTTGAACTACCGTTGATGAAACATACGTCATCGGGAAAGAAGCCTTGATCGGTCGGCTACCAGCAGGATTTCCTGATGCCGCTGCGTAGCTGGTACCGCCAACAGTGGTGCTCACCACCCGGGCATCTATGACATTACCGGCGGGAGCTGCCGGAACAACATCATAAGCAATCCAGAAGAAGTTATCGCCTTCCAGTAATGTTTGACTGAACGCAAAATTCATGGCAGTAGGATCAGCAGGAGGCACTGCAACAGTAGCACCTAACTGAGTTCCGGTCGCAAATGTGGAAGAAGAACCGGTATAATACAATCTTGCGTTGGTAATATCAGCTATGCTGGTAGTGCCAAGAGTAGTAAATACCATCTGAGTTGCAGCAGGTGCACTTAACTGACCTGTTGTAAAAACATTGACCCTTAACACTTCATTTCTGAATGAGCCGGCATTCACCGTATCCGTAATCTGCGTGACCGAGGTTGAAGAATAAACCATGTTCACCGGAGCGGGAAGCACCGTGATGTCGTAGTCCTCGTAATCGGATAATTGCACATTGTTACAGGGTGTTGTCTGTGCCGTAGTACCAATCACCATTGCCACTCTCATTTTTGTTGTTCCCAGAACAGCGCCTGCCGGAACGGTAACGCTGGCATTGGTAACAGGGCTGGCCGGTGGAGCAGCGGTGGTAATATCCGTTGTTCCCAAAACCCTTTCAGCGGGATCAGCAAAAACACCATCCCGGTTCCAGTCGATCCAGGCTGCCACTACCTTTTGAGAAACAGTTGCATTCAACGCGGTAACGCTGAGGTTATATGAAAGTGTTCTTCTAACCGAAGTGGCCTGTCCTGTACATGCGTAACCATCCCATCCGCTGGCACGGCTGATGGAGTTGAAGGTAACATCACTTACGTAGGAAGTAATGGCTGATCCCTCATTGGGGCGGCAATAAAAATCGCAGGTAGGCTCGAGATATTCAGTGATAATCACATCATCCAGATGTGCGGAGGAGAAACAACCTCCCTGAGCGCCTGATACTAACTGAAAGCCGACAAATTTATTCTCGGTAACAGTAGCTCTGAAACGGGCGGTGAACCGGGTGTATGTAGCACTGGTGATATTAGCGACTGCAGGCCAAAGCAACTGGTCACCTCCTGTAAGCGCGATCATGGCAGCATTGGTAGCTGTGGCTGTCTTTCCGATCTTCATAGTTGAAGTCGCAGCGCACGCTCCCCTGCGGGCGAAAACGGCCACCTCGTAAAATCTGCCGGCCACAAATGGAATGGTAGTTCCCGTAATAATGGATCCGGAGAAAGACTGATTGCTACCAACACTCCTCAGTTCACCGGAGTTAGTACCGGTGTTTGGATTGAGAGCCGTGGGCTGGTTGATCAGACAGTTGGTTCCCGTTGAACCTGTAAAGGCAGGGTTTCCGGACTCAAAGCCTGACTGAAATAATACGGTTTGAGCAACTGAGTGACCGGTCAAAGTCACTAGCATTGTCATCAAAACCGAAAAATGTTTTATGTACTTTTTCATAATACTGAGTGTAATAATCGGGGAGGTTAAAAAAATTACTCGGGTTTACCGTTTGGATTCGGCTTGGATGGATTCAGCGGATCACGCTTTTCTGTGGGCTGTGAGGGGGTTGAAGAGGAAGGGGGTGCAAGAAAATAAATCTTCTTGCCATCATCACCGATGATGTGAGGTTTGTCTTCTGACGGAGGTACAAGATCAAGACTCCTGTCGTGAACAACAGGCTGTGGTGCGGGAGACTGCTCAGCTGCAGTGGATGATTGGGCTGATGCTACATTAGCAAATGCCATCATCGCTGCTGAAATCATGCAAATTCTGACAAATTGAAAGTTGCTCATGTTTGATTTAAGTTAGAGGTTACTGCAATTAAATTATCTTAAAAAATTTTTTATTCTTCTTTTTTGAATTTCCCAATCAATAGATCATGATTCTGGATGCAGCTGCCGGCGTTACCAAAAAGTAAAGACCCCGTGCCAGATCTGAGATATCAATCACGGCTGTTTTGTTTCTTCTCAATGAGATCGTACGAACTAATTTACCGGTAGTGCTGAACACTGAAATTTCAGTATCATCCATTGAAGTCAGACTCAGTTGCTGATCTGAGTAGTTGTAATGAGACGAAACAGCAGAAGACGCACCATTCTCATTCAATCCGGTAAGCGAAATGTTCACTACCTGAGTCAGGGAATCATAACATACTGAATCAGAGGAGTAGGCTTTCAGCTTCACACTGAATGGACCTGTTGCACTGTATGTATGAGACGGATTCTGCAGTGAAGAGGTTGTACCGTCTCCAAAATCCCACAGATAAGAGGTTGCGGAAGTCGAAGAGTTGGTGAAGCTGGCGGTGTAGTTGGTTGCATTAAATGAAAATGCGGCCGTTACATTCACCGTTTTCATCGGCATGATCAGGAAATCGAAATCCCATGAAGGATCACCGTTAGCCAGGTCCTTAAACCAGGTAACCCCCTGCTTGATCAGATTCAGATACAGGTTTCCTCCGTCACCAACGTAGTTGTTACCCGGATTACCATCCTGATTTCTCTGAAGCCAGACATTGGTAGTGGCAACGTTAAATGGTTCGACTGAAATGATGATGTTGTTACTCACGTTTACGGGGTTACTGAAAGTGGCATTCACTTCTACCGGAGTTCCGGATGAGGGAACCGAAACGGTCGTTTGTCCAAGTACAGTTCCCGGGAAGCCTACATTCTCCTGATAAATAAAAACCCTGACATTCTGAGCGGTTCCCACTGATAACGGAACTCTCGCCCAGAATCTGACACCGGTTACCGCTCCCGAGACGTTATTGTATCGCTGGGCCAGACCGGAATAGAGTCCGTTGATGATATTCACTTCGCCGGTACCGGTAGACCTGTCAAGAGGACCACGATTCAGGTAAACACTGCAGGAAGTTACTATCGGCTGAGCATATACGCTTTCAACCGCCACAGTTATAAAGAAAAATATGAAAAGGCCAACAAAATGTATTTGTTTCAAAACGCCTGGTACCGATGACTTGATTGACATAAATAAATTTTAATTCTTTAGTTAATGATTCGACTTAAAATAACCTGATAAATGACCTCTTAATTATGCTGCAATTTACCAACTTATCTTCATGTGTGCAAGTACTTTACGTTAGAGATCCGTTAATATTCTGGTGTTCTGAATAATTAACATAAATGAGTATCTTTATGTATTTATATCATCCTGATTATAAGATTATTATGTAAATAATACAGAATCTAACCTAAGTCAATTGTGGAAAATTTTACATAAAAACACTATTCCTCGACCTTTAAGCATGATTAAACAACTTATTTAACAAGATTGTGTTGATTTTGGTTTTACACTGCTAATCGTTTTGAGTGTAAATCAACCTTTCTACATTTGCACGTAATGAAAAACGCTTTGGTTATCCACTACAGTCAGTCGGGACAACTGACCGGTGCGGTGAAATCTACCCTGCGCCACTTCGAAAATCATCCCGAATGTACCGTAACCTATACTGAACTGAAACCCTTACAGCCGTTTCCTTTCCCATGGACTTACAGTCAGTTTTGGGATGCGTTTGCGGAAACGGTGAAAGGAATTCCGTGCGAAATGCAGCCGCTTGAATTTGACCGTACCGTCAATTATGACCTGATTATACTGGCCTATCAGCCCTGGTTCCTCTCCCCCAGCCGACCGGTGGATTCATTTTTACAGTCTGCGGAAGCTAAGCAACTGTTGAATGGCAAGCCCGTAGTTACTATCCTCGCCTGTCGGAACATGTGGCTGAATGCCCAGGAGCGGGTCAAAATCAGATTACGGGATATTGGAGCACAACTGGTTGGCAACATCACTTATGTAGACCGGTCTTCCAATCTGGTCAGCCTGATCACCGTGCTGGCCTTTGCTTTAGGAGGCGAAAAAGGACGGTATCTGGGTATCTTTCCGAAATACGGTGTGCCACAAGAAGAATTGAATTCAGTTGCCTGGAGATATGGTGATATCTTAATGAATCACCTTCAAAAAGGTTCTTACAACGAGATGCAAGCGGCACTGGTACAGGCAGGAGCAGTCAAAATCAAGACCAATCTGATGATGATGGAGGGCAGGGGGAAAATTCTTTTTCCGATTTATGCTGATTTCATTCTGAAAAAAGGAAAAGCCAACAGCCATCAAAGAAGAACCCGTTCCAAAGCATTTGGAATCATTCTGCCCATTCTGATTCTGATCTTATCACCTGTTATCACCATCGTATCGCGACTGATGCCTTTGCTGTTCAGAACCAAAGCCCGGAAAGAGGTGGAATATTTTTCGGGAGTAACGCTGCGGTGATACTCAAACATCTGGCTATCAGGCTTCTAAATATCTATTCTGACCAGCAATACTGACTGTGAACTTCTGTATTTCAGAGGAATACACTATCTTTGGCCTTCCCAAACAGTTTTAAGGTTTTAATAATCAGTTAGATAGGCGCTTCAAGAAGAGCATCTGCATTTTATGATGACGAATCCGGTTTATATCAATTCAATCGCACGTTTTCTCCCCGGAAATCCGGTCAGCAATGATGAAATGGAACAGTACCTGGGCTTTATTGGCGGTGACATGAGGTCAAAGTCGAAGGCCATCATCCTGCGAAACAATAAAATCACCACCCGCTATTATGCCATCACCAGGGAAGGCGTCAGCACCCACACCAATTATCAGCTGGCCGCGGAGGCCGTGAGGAGTCTGAAGTTTCCTTTGCAGGAGGTGGATTTACTTACCTGCGGAACCACTACACCCGATCAGTTACTTCCCTCACATGCTGCCATGGTACACGGCGAACTGAACACCAAACCGGTAGAAATTGCCTCCTTTTCGGGAAGCTGTTGCTCAGGAGTACATGCACTCAAATTTGCATGGATGTCGATTCAAACAGGTCAGGCAAAAACTGCAGTCACCACCGGTTCAGAAAAACTTTCCACCTGGATGCAGGCAAGGAATTTCAAAGAAGAGGCCGAACAACTCAAACAACTTGAACAAACTCCCATACTCAGTTTTGAAAAAGATTTTTTGAGATGGATGCTGTCAGACGGTGCTGCAGCTGCTCTGCTTCAGGGCACACCCAATCAACAAGGAATTTCCTTACGAATTGAATACATCGACAGTGTTTCATTTGCCAATGAAATCGAAACCTGTATGTATGCAGGTGCTGAAAAATCAGAAGACGGCTCTCTTAAAGGCTGGCTCTCATTTGAACAATCAGAGTGGCTGAGCAAATCCGTCTTCTCGCTCAAGCAGGACACCAGACTTCTTGACAAACACATCATCCGTCTGGGCACCAAAACCATCGCTGACACTTTTGCCAAACACGGAATCAATCATCACGAAATCGACTGGTTCCTGCCTCATATTTCATCAGAATTCTTCAGAAATAAACTCGCTGTTCAGATGGAGGAACACGGAATTGGTATTCCCCAGGAAAAGTGGTTCCTGAACCTCACCCGTGTCGGTAATGTCGGATCAGCATCCATTCTTCTCGCGCTCGAAGAGCTTTTCAATTCAGGTCAATTGAAGAAAGGACAAAAAATCGCCATGATTATTCCGGAGAGCGCCAGGTTCTCCTACGCCAATGTGTTGCTGACGGTTTGCTGAAAAATGAAAAAAAACGAAGTACCACAGGACGATGCCAACATCCTTGAGGGAAAACTCAAGGTGGTAAAATACGCGGTTGACGATGACGGAAGCTATACCAAAGTCAAAACCGTTGGCTGGGAACCCGAGAACATTGTTCTGGGTCAGGCCTGGGAGGACATCAACGAACAGGTAGAGGAAGTCAGAGCTAAAGTAAAAGCAGGTAAACTGAGTCCGATTGCTTTTCACATGGCCAAACAAATGCTCGAACCTGCAATGGTTGCAGGCTATGCCGGTATTCCTGTTTTACTGGTTAAGCTGCACATGCGTCCCTGGTTTTTTAAACGGTTGTCGCCAAAAAAACTGGATCAATATGCTGCCGCCTTTCGTATTACAAGCGAAGCGCTTCTCAAAACCGACTAATCATTTATCACCACTGATCACTTGCATATTCAATTCCAACATCACCAGTCGGCTCACTGCGAAAGCGGCGTGGCATCCAATCTGCTCAAGTATAACGGTCTGTACCTGAGCGAACCTATGGTATTCGGAATTGGTTCGGGATTATTTTTCGGCCACATGCCATTCCTGAAAGTAAACGGCATTCCGGCCACCACCTACCGCATTTTTCCGGGTCTGGTTTTCGCCCGTTTGTGCAAAAGGCTTGGGATAAAAATGAAGGCTGAAACTTTCAGGAGTGAATCAGCCGCCATGGAAAAACTCGACTGTGTTATAGGTGAAGGAACTCCTGTCGGTATGCTGACAAGTGTTTACTACCTGCCCTATCTTCCCGCGGCGCTGAGATTTCACTTCAATGCTCACAATATTGTGGTATACGGAAAAGAAGGCAATGAATATCTGGTCAGTGATCCGGTGATGGAAACGGTGACCAGAATTGATGCCGCCGACTTACAGCGGGCACGTTTTGCCAAAGGAGCGCTTCCGCCGAAAGGCAGGATGTACTACCCTTTATTTGTGCCTGATCAAGTGAATCTGAAAGAACCGATCATCAAAGGCATCCGTCGAACTGCCATCGACATGACAACGATTCCAGTTCCTTTATTCGGCATCAGGGGACAACGTTATCTTGCCAAAAAAGTATTGAAATACCCTGAGAAACTCGATAAAAGAAAGGCTGCCCTGTTTCTGGGAAATATCGTCAGGATGCAGGAAGAAATCGGGACGGGTGGCGCTGGTTTTCGTTTCATCTTTGCTGCATTTCTGCAGGAAGCCGCAACTGTTTTGCAGCGTGAAGAACTTCGCGATTTGTCGAAGGAAATGACTGCAGCAGGTGATGTGTGGCGAAATTTCGCCTACGAAGCGGCCAGAATCTGCAAAGACAGGGCCGTGACCGGAGAAAATTATGTGAAGCTTTCGCAGACCATGCTGGAATGCGCCGATCGCGAAGAGCAGATTTTCAATAAGCTCAAAAAGATTCGCTTCTGATGAATGGAAGGCATGCGATAGAGGTCAGGGATCTGATCAAAACTTATGAAGGAAGTGCTGTTCCTGCCGTTAACAACATTTCATTTAACACCAATAAAGGCGAGATTTTCGGACTGCTGGGGCCCAATGGTGCCGGAAAAACCACTACCATTTCCATTCTCTGTGGTTTGAAAAAGCAAACGTCGGGTCAGGTACTCATCTGCGGTCTTGATCATCGCCAGTCGGGAGAAAAAATTAAAAGAATTACAGGGATCGTACCTCAGGATATAGCTTTATTTCCGACGCTTACGGCCTACGAAAACCTGAGGTACTTCGGCAATATGTTTGGCATGAAAGGTTCGCTGCTGCGCGATAAAATTCTTCAGCTGCTTGATGAATTCGGACTGGTTCATGTGGCACACAAGCAAATCGGTACCTATTCAGGCGGCATGAAACGAAGGATCAATCTGATTGCAGGCATTCTGCATGATCCGGAACTGATTTTTCTGGATGAACCTACCGTTGGCGTGGATGTGCAATCGAGGAACATGATTGTTGATTTTCTGCGTAAGCTGAATGCCAAAGGCACCACCATTCTCTACACTTCACATTTGATGGAAGAGGCCCAATCACTCTGTACTTCCATCTCGATCATGGACCACGGTCTTGTCATTGCTTCAGGTGCTCCCGGGGAAATGATCAGCAGTTACGGATGTCAAAATCTGGAAGAGGTGTTTTTAAAATTAACAGGAAGGAGTGTGCGCGACTGATGCTTCGCCTGTTTGCCACCATCGTCAAGGAAATGCTTGTGCTCTCGCGCGACAAAAGCGGGCTTGCCATCCTTTTTATCATGCCGGTGGCGCTGGTCACCATCATGGCATTGATTCAGGATGCGCCTTTTCGCGACTATCAGGAAATGAAAATACCGGCACTGATCGTCAATAAAGATAATGGTGAACTTGGTAAAAAGATTGTTCAAGGCCTCAGTGATTCAAAGATGTTTGATATCACTTTTTCTGATTCTTCATCAGCCTATGTAAAATCGATGATGCAGTCGGGCGAATTTGAAATGGCCATTGTTATTCCGGAAAACACGGGCAGGGAGCTGGAATCGAAAGTCAATGATTTTGTCAATGAAACGCTGGTCTCGCTTGGGGTGGCGGAAACAAACTCCGTGCAACCTGATTCCGCGGGAACAAAAAATCGTATTGAAGTTTATTTTAAACCGGGAATCAAGCCATCATTCAAAAACATGGTCATGAGTTCGGTAAAGGAAGTCAGCTCAAAGCTGGAATCCGAATCGTTGCTTGCCACTTTTAGGAATACACTGCAGACAGAGAACACAGACACAGCTGCACAAGAAAAAGAGTTCGGAGAATTCATTTCATTTGACATCATTCAAACAAATGCCAATGAAGAAAAGCATCAGCTCAACTCCGTTCAGCACAATGTACCGGCCTGGACTTTATTCGGCATGTTCTTTATTGTCATTTCACTTGCCGGAAGTATTATTCGGGAACGCGAAGACGGCAGCTATACCCGCATCCTCACCATGCCCGGATCTTATCTGACTGTACTAGGAGGTAAAATCATCAGTTATCTGGGTGTTTGTCTGATGCAGTGCCTGCTGATGCTCGGTGTAGGCACCACCCTGCTGCCCTTGATTGGATTGCCGGAACTGGTTATTGGCAACAATATGACGGCCATCGCAGCCAGCGCCCTTTGCAGCGGACTGGCAGCCACCGGATACGGTGTACTGGTTGGAACATTATTCAATACCCATCAGCAATCCTCCACTTTTGGCTCTGTTTCGGTTGTCATCCTAGCGGCGCTGGGGGGTATCTGGGTGCCCGTTTTTGTAATGCCCGAACCGGTACAGGCCATTGCCGAGTTTTCACCGCTTTACTGGGGGCTTAATGCATTCCAGCTCACGTTTTTAGGAGAGGGTTCCCTCGCCCCGGTGTCAGGATATCTTTACAAACTTTTGCTTTTCTTTGCAATCACACTTTCTTTATCGGTTTTCATCAACCGGATTAAAAACAATTGATTATAAATTTCTGTTATGACATCAAACTTTGGAATGGACGAACTGATTGAACAATTAAAGGCTGATATCATTGAGCAACTGAATCTTGCCGATGTAAACCCTGCTGACATTCAGGCCGACACTCCCTTGTTTGGAACCGGGCTTGGCCTGGACTCCATCGATTCGCTTGAAATCAGTGTGCTTCTCGAAAGGAAGTACGGTGTCAAGATCACCAACTCAGCAGAAGGCAGAAAAGTATTTCAATCGTTGCGAACCATCGCGGAGTTTGTGATGGAACACCGGAAGTAGGCTCCGAGCTTTTGATGCGTTGACGATAAACAGTCGCGTTTAAAATTGTCACTACTCAGGGTTCGGCGAATTATAAATCTGCACTTTTGATTTATAATTTTCCGGAATCACTTTTAGAGTATCATTATCTTCATCAATAAATCCATTAAAGAGAAAGCTCCCGGAAATTTACCGATGGTATGGCATCACGGCAGAGGGGAAATCGAGAGGGATGCGAGGCGTCGCATCCCGGCAGACGAAAAGGACGCAAGCATTGCGTCCCTAAAGCCATAAGACCATTATAAGAATTAAGAACCAGGAACTAAGAACTAAGCACTCTCATGCTTCTCATCACCGGCATCGGCTCCATCACTTCCATCGGCAACAATGTGCCGGAGATGCTGGAGGCTGTTCGTTCACGAAAGCCGGGCCTGGGTAAAATCCGTCATATTAAAACCCGTCATGCTGATCAACTTTGCATCGGCGAAGTGCCTGATGATGACGCTGCTTTAAAAGTTTTTGCAGGCATCCGTTCAGAAACGAAGATTACCCGAACCTCTTTGCTGGGTATTATTGCTGCCAGGGAAGCCTTGCAGGATGCTGGCATTCAACATCCGGGTGAGTTCAGAACGGGCCTTGTTTCCGCCACCAGTGTTGGAGGAATGGGAATTGCAGAAAATCATTTCATGGAGTATCTGGACCCGAATGATAAAGGCGAGTATCTGGATTACATTCATCAGCTCGACTGCAGCGACAGCACCGAGGTGATCGCAAAAGAACTGGGCATCAAAGATTTTCTGTCGACCATTAGCACCGCCTGCTCTTCATCGGCGAACTCTATTATGTTTGGAGCGAGATTGATCAAAAACAATATTCTCGACAGAGTGATTGTGGGCGGCACCGATTCGCTTTCGCGATTTACCATTAACGGATTCAATTGCCTGAAGATACTGGATCCGCATCCGTGCAGACCGTTCGACCATTCAAGAGCCGGTTTGAATCTGGGTGAAGGAGCCGGCTATATTGTATTGGAATCGGAAAAAGCGGCGAAAGGGAAAAGAGTCTATGCCGCTTTAACAGGATACGGCAATGCCAATGATGCTTATCACCAGACGGCATCTTCTCCGGAAGGTGAGGGTGCTTTTATGGCCATACAAAAAGCGTTTGGTATCAGCGGGATTTCTCCTTCCAACATCAGCTATATCAACGCACATGGAACCGGGACCGAACTCAATGACTTATCGGAAGGCATTGCCATCAAACGAATTTTCGGATCCTCTGTTCCGCCATTCAGTTCCACCAAAGCATTCACCGGTCATACACTGGCTGCTGCCGGAGGTGTTGAAGCGGTTTTATCGGTACTGGCAATTGCCAAAGGTATTATCTATCCGAATCTGAATTTTTCCAATCCCATTCCTGAACTGGGGATGATCCCGGTAACGGAAATAAAAGAAAACCAAACCGTGAAGCATGTGCTGTCCAACTCGTTTGGATTTGGCGGCAATACCTCATCTCTGATTTTTTCAAAAATATGAAAGCATACATCAGAGGCATCTCAGCATTGTCGCCGCAGCGATCTTTCAGGAACAACCGTATTCCTGACGAGCCGGTGGTGACTGATAACAACCGATTCCGCTGTATCGAACCAACTTATACCGACTATCTGAATCCGGTGATGGCCAGGCGCATGGGAAGGATCATCAAAATGGGCGTTGCTGCTGCTGCTGAAGCACTCAAAGATGCGAACGTTGAAATGCCCGGAGCGATAACAGCCGGATCAGCGCTGGGCTGTTTGGGCGATACCGAAAAATTTCTGACATCAGTAATCCGCGATGATGAGCAGTTTTTAACACCGACACATTTTATTCAGTCGCTGCAAAATACCGTGAGTGCACAGATTGCCCTGCAACTAAAATGCAACAACCACAACTTTACCTTTGTGCATAAGGGTT
>Ga0315903_10003008_pt1 | contig 23922 bp, 20 predicted proteins | sample LakEriMetagenome_7_FD_203524 | JGI IMG/M metagenome (GOLD analysis project Ga0315903, IMG submission 203524) | Freshwater fungal communities from buoy surface, Lake Erie, Ohio, United States - Buoy 2 MA119 | ecosystem: Environmental > Aquatic > Freshwater > Lake | place: USA: Lake Erie, Ohio... | reverse complement strand
GAGCCTCGAAGAGGCGGTGGTCGCCGCGGCCGAGGCCGCGCAGCCCGGGGATACCGTGCTGTTGTCGCCGGCCTGCGCCAGCCTCGACATGTTCCGTGATTACACGCACCGCGGCGCCGTGTTCGCCGCCGCGGTAGGGAGCCTGCCCGCATGAGCACGATCACCCTTCCTGCACGCCACGGCGCACGGCCCGGCCAGGTCCACCTCGACCTGCTGACCATCGGCCTCGTGTCCGCCATCGTGCTGCTCGGCCTGGTGATGGTCACCTCGGCGTCGATGTCCATCGCCTCGCGTGACGGCGGCGATCCGTTCTCCTACCTGCGCGGACAGTTGCTGGTGGTCGGCATCGGCTCGGTGGTCGCCGCGATCGCTTTCTCGGTCCGCACCGAATGGCTCGAGCGCATGTCGTTGCCCCTGCTCGGGCTCGCGATCGTCCTTCTCGTGCTGGTGGCGATCCCCGGCATCGGCTACTCGGTCAACGGCGCGCGCCGTTGGCTGCGCTTCGGCGGCATCAACCTGCAGGTGAGCGAGTTGACCCGCATCATGGCGCTGGTGTGGATCGCGAGCTATGCCGTGCGTCGCGAAGCGGAGCTGCAAGGTTCGCTCATCGGCATGGCCAAGCCCCTGGCCGTGCTCGCCCTGCTCGCCGGCCTGTTGCTGCTCGAGCCGGACTTCGGTGCCGCCGTGGTGCTGATGGCCACCGGCTTCGGCGTCCTCTTCATCGCGGGCGCGCGCCTGCGCGATGTGATCGGTCTCGCCACGGTCGCGGCCACGGCGATGGCCGCCATCGCGTTGCTGGAGCCGTACCGGGTGCGACGCCTGCTCGCCTTCCTCGACCCCTGGGCCGACCAGTTCAACAGCGGGTTCCAGCTGGTGCAGAGCCTGATCGCGATCGGCCGCGGCGGCTGGACGGGCGTCGGCCTCGGCGAGAGCGTCCAGAAGCTCTTCTATCTCCCCGAGGCCCACACCGACTTCGTGTTCGCGGTGCTCGCCGAGGAGCTCGGCCTGCTCGGCATCCTGCTGACGCTCGGGCTCTTCCTCGCGCTCGCTTGCCGCGCGCTGTGGATCGCCAAGCTCGCCCACGACAGCGGTCTCAAGTTCCAGTGCTATCTCGCCGCCGGTTTCGGCATCTGGCTCGGACTGCAGGCGTTCGTGAACATCGGCGTGAACATGGGCGCGTTGCCGACCAAGGGTCTCACGTTGCCGTTCGTGAGCTATGGCCGCTCGAGCATGATCGCGGCGCTCGCCTGGGTCGGCATCCTGCTGCGCGTCTTCCACGAGGCCGCCCACGCGGCGCGCGGGCCTGCTGCGGCCTCGCTGCGCGGCAGCCCGGCACGTGCCGTCGCCGACGATGAGGCCCTGGTGGCGGGAGCGCGCGGATGAGCGGTCGACGCGTGATGATCATGGCGGGCGGCACGGGCGGACACGTCTTCCCTGCGCTCGCCTTGGCCGAACTGCTGCGTGAGCGCGCCTGCGAGGTGGTGTGGCTCGGCACGCGTCAGGGCATCGAGGCGCGCCTCGTGCCCGCGGCCGGCATCCCGGTGGAGTGGATCGCCATCGGCGGCCTGCGCGGCAAGGGCCTGATGACCCTGCTGCGCGCGCCGTTCGCGCTGCTGCGCGCCCTCGTGCAGTCGATCGCGGCGGTCCGCCGTCAGCGTCCGGCGGTGGTGGTCGGTCTTGGCGGCTATGTCACCGGCCCCGGCGGCCTCGCCGCATGGCTGCTGCGCCGGCCCCTCGTGATCCATGAGCAGAACGCGGTCGCGGGCCTCACCAACCGCGTGCTCGCGCGCCTGGCGCGACCGGTGCTCGAGGCCTTCGCCGGCAGCTTCCCGCCGGCTCGCCACGCTGCGGCGGTCGGCAACCCGGTACGTCGGCCGTTCTTCGATCTCGCGCCGCCTGCGGTGCGCTACGGGGCGCGCAGCGGTGCGCTGCGGCTGCTCGTGGTCGGTGGCAGCCAGGGCGCGGCCAAGCTCAATGCCGCGGTGCCCGCCGCGCTCGCGCAGTTGCCCGCAGGCGCGTGGCAGGTGCGCCATCAGGCCGGTGCGCGCGGGCTCGAGGCGGCGCGCGAGGCTTATGCGCGCGCGGGCGTCACCGCCACCCTCGAGCCGTTCATCGACGACATCGCCGCAGCCTATGCCGACGCCGACCTCGTCGTCTGCCGCGCCGGTGCGCTCACCGTCTCGGAGATCGCCGCGACCGGCGTCGCGGCCTTGTTCGTGCCGTTCGCCGCGGCGGTCGACGACCACCAGACCCGCAACGCGCAGCAGCTCGTCGCGCAAGGAGCGGCCGCTCTGTTGCCCGAGGCCGCGCTGACGCCGGAGCGGCTCGCCGCGGAGCTCGCCCGTCTCGGTGCGGACCGCGCCGCGCTCGCGACCATGGCCGGACGCGCGCGGGCCTTCGCCCGACCCGAGGCGACGCGCGAGATGGCCGAGGCCGTGCTCGCCGCCGGGAGGCTCGCATGAAGCCCATGGAGCGCATGCGGCGCATCAACACCATCCACTTCGTCGGCATCGGCGGCAGCGGCATGGGCGGCATCGCCGAGGTGCTGCTCAACCTCGGCTACGCCGTGCAGGGCAGCGACCTCAAGCCGAACGCGGTGACCGAGCGGCTCGTCGGGCTCGGGGCGCGGGTCTTCCAGGGCCATGATGCCGCGCACGTCGAGGGCGTCGACGTGGTGGTCGTGTCGACCGCGGTGTCGCAGGACAATCCGGAGGTCGCGCGCGCGCTGGCGCAGCGCATCCCGGTGGTGCCGCGCGCCGAGATGCTCGGCGAACTGATGCGCTTCCGTTCGGCGATCGCCGTCGCGGGCACGCACGGCAAGACCACCACCACGAGCCTCGTCGCTTCGGTGCTCGCCGAGGGCGGCGAGGATCCGACCTTCGTCATCGGCGGACGCCTGAAGAGCGCCGGCACCAACGCCCGCCTCGGCGCCGGGCGCTACCTCGTGGCCGAGGCCGACGAGAGCGATGCCTCGTTCCTGCACCTGCAGCCGCTGATCGCCGTCGTCACCAACATCGACAACGACCATCTGGCCACGCACGACGGGGACTTCTCGCGCCTGCGCCAGAGCTTCGTCGACTTCCTGCACAACCTGCCGTTCTACGGCCTTGCGGTGCTGTGCGCCGATGACGCCGAGGTCCGCGGGATCCTGCCGCGGGTCGGCCGTCCGATCGTCACCTACGGCACGGTGCCCGAAGCCGACGTGCGTGCCGTCGACATCGAGCGCCGGGGGCCGCAGACCGCCTACCGCGTGCTGCGTCCCGGCCGCGACCAGCCGCTCACGGTCACGGTGAACCTGCCCGGCGCGCACAACGTCCTCAATTCATTGGCCGCGGTCGCGGTGGCGACCGAGCTCGGGATCGACGATGCCGCGATCCAGCGGGGCCTCGCGCGCTTCCAGGGCGTCGACCGCCGGCTGCAGTGGGTCGGCACCGTACCTGCGGGCACGGGGTCCGCGGTCGTCATCGACGACTACGGCCACCATCCGACCGAGATCCGCGCGACGCTCGATGCGGTCCGCCAGGCCCACGCCGGGCGGCGCATCGTGCTCGCCTTCCAGCCTCATCGCTACACCCGTACCCGCGACCTGCTCGATGACTTCGCGGTCGTGCTGTCGAGCGCGGATGTGCTGCTGGTCACCGAGGTGTACGCGGCCGGCGAGGCGCCGATCGCCGGCGCGGACGGCCGCGCCATCTGCCGTGCGGTACGCAGCCGCGGCACGATCGAACCGGTGTTCGTGCCGCGCGTCGAGGAACTCGCCGATGCGCTGCGCGGTCTGCTGCGCGCCGACGACGTCGTGCTCGCGATGGGCGCGGGCAGCATCAGCGCCGCGGCGCACGACCTGCCGCGCCGGCTCGCGGCCGGGGAGGACGCATGACGACGCAGTCCGCCGGGCTCGACACGTTGCTGCTGCGCTTCGAGGGCCGGCTGCGCCGTGACGAGCCGATGTCGCGCCACACCTCCTGGCATGTCGGCGGTCCGGCGGATCTGTGGTTCGAGCCGCGGGACCGCGCGGATCTCGCCGATTTCCTCGGTGCCCTGCCGGCGACGACGCCCATCACCTGGGTCGGGCTCGGCAGCAACCTGCTGGTCCGCGACGGCGGCCTGCGTGGCGCGGTCATCTCGGTGCACGGCGCGTTGTCCGCGCTCGAGCGCCGCGACGGCGGTCAGGTGTGGTGCGAGGCGGGTGTCCCCTGCGCGCGCATCGCCCGCCAGTGCGCGCGCTGGGAGCTCGGCCCCGCGGAGTTCTTCGCCGGCATCCCCGGCACCTTGGGCGGCGCGCTCGCCATGAACGCGGGCGCCTTCGGCGGCGAGACCTGGACCCATGTCGATGCCGTGGAGGTGATCGACCGTACCGGAACGATCCGCCAGCGCAACGCCACCGAGTACCGCGTGTCCTATCGCCACATCGAGGCGCCCGCCGTCGGCGAGGCCTTCCTGGGCGCGATGCTGCGCTTCAGACCGGTGCCGGGCGCGAGCACGGAGGCCATCCGCGACCTGCTGGTCGAGCGCAAGCGCAAGCAGCCGATCGGCGAGTGGAGCTGCGGCTCGGTGTTCACCAACCCGCCGGGCGACCACGCCGCACGGCTGATCGAGGCCGCGGGCCTCAAGGGGCGGCGCATCGGCGGAGCGGTGGTCTCGGAGAAGCACGCGAACTTCATCCTGAACGAGGGCGAGGCCAGCGCCGACGACCTCGAACAGCTCATCGCCCTCGTGCAGCAGGAAGTCGCGCGCCAGGCCGGTGTGCACCTGCAGACCGAGGTGCGGATCGTGGGGGAGGCCGCCTGATGCGCCTGTCGCACGACCCGTCACGGATCCGCGAGGTCACCGACGCCCGGGAATTCGGCAAGGTGGCCGTGCTGCTCGGCGGCGCGTCCGCCGAGCGCGAGGTGTCGCTGCGTTCCGGCGACGCGGTGCTCGAAGCGCTGCGCGCGCGCGGTGTCGACGCGCAGGCCTTCGATCCGCGCGACCGGCCGCTCGGCGCGCTCGTCGATGCGGGCATAGACCGCGCCTGGATCGCGCTGCACGGACCGGGCGGCGAGGACGGCACGGTGCAGGGGGCGCTCGAATGCCTCGGCATCCCGTACACCGGCAGCGGCGTGCTCGGCTCTGCTGTCTGCATGGACAAGGTGCGCACCAAGCGTCTCGCGGCGGCGGTCGGCATCGCGACGGCGGCCTTCGTCGAGCTGCGCGGTCCCGCCGACTTCGACACCGCCCTCGCCGAGCTCGGTCTGCCGATGTTCGTCAAGCCGGCGACCCAGGGTTCCTCGGTCGGCATCTCCCGCGTCGAGACCGCGGCGGCCTTGCCCGCCGCCTATGCCGCGGCGTCGGCGCATGATCCGGCGGTGCTCGCCGAAGCCTTCATCCCCGGCGCCGAGTACACGGTCGGCGTGCTGCGGGGGCGTGCGCTGCCCTCCGTGCGCATCGAGACCGCGCGCAGCTTCTACGACTACGAGGCGAAGTACCTGTCGGGCGACACGCGGTACCACTGTCCTTCGGGCCTTTCGCCCGAGACCGAGCGGCATCTCGGCGCGCTTGCGCTCGGCGCATTCGCCGCGGCGGGCGCCGAGGGCTGGGGACGCGCGGATTTCATGATGGACGCCACCGGCCGGCCGCTGCTGGTGGAGATCAACACCGTGCCCGGCATGACCGCCACGAGCCTCGTGCCGAAGGCCGCGCGCGCCGCGGGCATCGAGTTCCCCGAGCTCGTGTGGCGCGTGCTCGAGACGAGTCTGGCGAGGAGACCCTGCGCATGATCGGCACCCGTCCCCGCAACCGTCGGCGCAGCGAGGAGCGCCAGTGGCAGCTTCCGACCCTGGAGTGGCGGCGCGTCTTGCAGGTGACGGCCGGTCTCGCAGCGATCGGTCTGCTGGCGGCGCTGCTGCAGCATGCCCTCGACCGCCCGGTCACCGCGGTCGCGGTGGAAGGCCGCTTCCAGCGCGTCTCGCCGCTCGAGGTCGAGCAGGCCGTGCGCGAGCGCCTGCAGGGCGCCGGCCTCGTGTCCGCAGACCTCGCCGGCGTGCAGCGCGCCCTCGAGTCGCTGCCCTGGGTGGACACCGCGAGCGTGGCCCGTGCCTGGCCGACCGGCCTCAAGGTGAACCTGTCCGAGCAGGTGGCTGCGGCGCGCTGGGGCGCCAACGGGCTGCTGAACGCGCGCGGGGAGCTCTTCATCTCCGAGGCGCGTTTCGTGCCGGTCGAACTGCCGCGCCTGTCGGGACCGCCCGGCACCGAGAGCGTCGTCGCCCAGCGCTACCTCGCCATCCAGGGGCGCCTCGCCGAGGGCGGCGTGCGGCTCGCCGCGCTGCGGCTCGATGCGCGCGGTGCCTGGGAGATCGACCTCGACAACGGCGTGCGCGTGCGGCTCGGCCGGCGCGACGTGGACGCGCGCTTCGAGCGTTTCGTCGCGGCGGCGCTGCGCCTCGTCGCGCAGCGCGGCGCCGAGATCGCCTACGTCGACATGCGTTATTCGAACGGCTTCGCGACCGGCTGGCGCAGCGGCACGCGTGTCGCGGCGATGGACGACGGCGACGAGACACCTGAGGGCTGACGGGGACACCATGGCACGCAAGACGGACAGGCAATTGATCGTCGGACTCGACATCGGGACCTCGAAGGTGTCGGCGCTGGTCGGCGAGATCGCCGAGGACGGCAGCATCGAGCTCATCGGCATCGGCTCGCAGCCCTCGCGCGGCCTGAAGCGCGGCATGGTGGTCGACATCGAGTCGACCACCCAGTCGATCCAGCGTGCGGTCGAGGAGGCCGAGCTGATGGCCGGCTGCGAGATCCACTCGGTCTACGCCGGCATCGCCGGCAGCCACATCCGCAGCCTGAACTCCCATGGCGTGGTCGCCATCCGCGACAAGGAGGTCGGCCAGGCCGACATCGAGCACGTGGTCGATGCCGCCAAGGCGGTGGCGATCCCGGCGGACCAGAAGATCCTGCACGTGCTGCCGCAGGAGTTCATCATCGACGGGCAGGAAGGCATCCGCGCCCCGGTCGGCATGTCCGGCGTGCGCCTCGAGGCCAAGGTGCACATCGTCACCGGCGCCGAGAGCGCCGCGCAGAACATCGAGAAATGCATCCAGCGCTGCGACCTCGCGGTGGACGACATCGTGCTCGAGCCGCTGGCCTCGTCCTACGCCGTGCTCACCCAGGACGAGAAGGACCTCGGGGTCTGCCTCGTCGACATCGGCGGTGGCACCACCGACATCGCGGTGTTCTCGCACGGCGCCATCCGCCACACGGCGGTGATCCCGATCGCCGGGGACCAGGTCACCAACGACATCGCCATCTCGATGCGCACGCCGACGGTGAACGCCGAGGAGATCAAGCTGCGCTGGGCCTGCGCGCTCTCGCAGCTCGCGCGCTCCGAGGAGACCATCGAGGTGCCGAGCGTCGGCGACCGCCCGGCGCGGCGCCTCACCCGCCAGACGCTGGCCGAGATCGTCGAGCCGCGCTATGCGGAGCTGTTCGGCCTGGTCGCCGAGGAACTGCGCCGCAGCGGTTTCGACGAGGCGGTCGCCGCCGGCATCGTCATCACCGGCGGCAGCGCGCGCATGGAAGGCGCGATCGAGCTCGCCGAAGAGGTGTTCCACCGGCCGGTGCGCCTCGGTGTGCCCTCCGGCGTGCGTGGCCTCGCCGAGGTCACCGGCACGCCGATCCATGCCACCGGCGTCGGTCTGCTGCTCTACGCGCGCGACCATTACACGCCCGGACGGCGCACCGGCGGGCTCGCCGGCGGCACGCGTTCGGTGGTCGATCGGATGAAAAGTTGGTTCCAAGGCAATTTCTGATATTAGAATCCCGCAAACAGGAGACGCCGCATGTTCGAACTCATGGACGCATACAGCCAGAGCGCAGTCATCAAGGTGCTGGGCATCGGCGGCGGCGGCGGCAATGCCGTCGCGCACATGGTGCAGAGCGGCATCGAGGGCGTGGAGTTCATGTGCATCAACACCGATGCGCAGGCGCTCAAGCACTCCTCGGTCAAGACCACGCTGCAGATCGGCGCCGGCATCACCAAGGGCTTGGGCGCGGGCGCCAACCCTGAGGTCGGCCGGCAGGCCGCCATGGAGGACCGCGACCGGATCGTGCAGATGATCCAGGGCTGCGACATGCTGTTCCTCACGGCCGGCATGGGCGGCGGCACCGGCACGGGTGCGGCGCCGGTGGTGGCTCAGATCGCCCGCGAGATGGGCATCCTCACGGTCGCCGTGGTCACGCGCCCCTTCAACATGGAAGGCGGCAAGCGCGCGATGATCGCCGACCAGGGCATGCAGGAGCTCGCCCGCACCGTCGACTCCCTCATCACCATCCCCAACCAGAAGCTGCTCACGGTCCTCGGCCCGAAGACCACGCTGCTCGACGCCTTCAAGAGCGTGAACGGCGTGTTGCAGGGCGCGGTGCAGGGCATCGCCGACCTCATCACCCGGCCGGGCCTCATCAACGTCGACTTCGCCGACGTGCGTACCGTCATGGGCGAGACCGGCATGGCCATGATGGGTTCGGGTTTCGCCACCGGTGACGACCGCGCGCGGGTCGCCGCGCAGATGGCGGTCTCCTCGCCGCTCCTCGAGGACGTCAACCTCGCGGGCGCCCGCGGCATCCTCGTCAACGTCACCGCCGGCATGGACCTCGCCATCGGCGAGTTCGAGGAGGTCGGCAACATCGTGCGCGAGTTCGCCTCCGAGGACGCCACCGTGGTCGTCGGCACCGTCATCGACCCCGAACTCAGCAACGAACTGCGCGTCACCGTCGTCGCGACCGGCCTCGGCCGGCCGCAGGCCGCGGTGGTGCAGCCGCCGGTCGCGCAGCAGCCCCGCGCGGCGGCGGCTGCTGCTGTCGCAGCGCCGATGCCGCGCGCCTCGAGCCCGTTCGCAGCGCCGGCGACGTCCGCGGGCGGCCTGCGAAGCGCCGCCGTGCGCCGGCCGGTCGCGGTCGCCACCAGCGACTACTCCAAGCTCGACGAACCGGCGATCACGCGTCTGGCCGTCGCCTCGGGTGACGGTCTGCGCCACGACGACCCGGTGGCCGACGAGGAGATCCTCGACATCCCGGCCTTCCTCCGGCGCCAGGCCGACTGATCCCGTCACTTTCGGGTAACATTCCCCGGTTCGGCGAGAGCCGGTGTCCCGCGGCCTGCGGGCGCCGGTCCGGCCGGGGGGCAAGATGGTCGGTCAACGCACTTTAAAGAACATCATCCGCGCCTCGGGCGTCGGTTTGCACACCGGGAAGAAGATCCTGATGACCGTGCGGCCGGCTGCGCCCGACACCGGCATCGTGTTCCGCCGCACCGACCTGCCCACCCCGATCGACATCCCGGCGCGCGCCGAGAACGTCGGCGAGACCACGCTCGGCACCTCGCTGGTCTACGGGGACGCCAAGGTCTCCACGGTCGAGCATCTGCTCTCGGCCTTCGCCGGTCTCGGCATCGACAACGCCCTGGTCGAGCTCACCGCGCCTGAAGTGCCGATCATGGACGGCAGCGCGGGTCCGTTCGTGTTCCTGCTGCAGTCGGCCGGCATCGAACAGCAGCGCACCCCGAAGCGCTTCATCCGCATCCGCAAGACCGTGCGCGTCGAAGACGGCGACAAGTGGGCGCAGTTCGACCCGTTCGACGGCTTCAAGGTCAATTTCGAGATCGAGTTCAACCACCCGATCTTCAAGCGCCGCGCCCAGCGCGCCACGATGGATTTCTCGACGACCTCCTTCCTCAAGGAGATCAGCCGCGCCCGCACCTTCGGCTTCATGCGCGATCTTGAGCACATGCGCTCGCGCAACCTCGCGCTCGGCGGCAACCTCGACAACGCGATCGTGCTCGACGACTCCAAGGTCCTGAACGAAGGCGGCCTGCGCTACGAGGACGAGTTCGTGAAGCACAAGATCCTGGACGCGATCGGCGACCTCTACCTGCTCGGCTACAGCCTCATCGGCGAGTTCAGCGGCTTCAAGTCCGGGCACGGCCTCAACAACCGCCTGCTGCGCACCTTGCTCGCCGACACCGACGCCTGGGAGGCGGTGGTGTTCGAGCGTCCGGAGGACGCGCCGATCTCCTACGTCCGCGCCCCGGTCCTCGCCGCGACGGGCTGAACCTTCACCGAACAGCGCGTGAGCCCCGGGCTCGCCGCCTGCGCCTCGCCCCAGAGTTCCGCCATCGCGAACCGCAACCGCGCCGACCAGGCCGCGGACTGCGCATAGACCGTCAACGCCCCTTCGCGCTCCACGATCTGGGTGACCTGCGCGAGCAGATCGGCCTCCAAGCGCGCCGCCAAGAAGTCCCGCCAGAACGCCTCGCGACCCGACTGGCGCCGGATCCCTTGTTGCAGGACACCCAAACCAGATAGCAACTCGTTGATACTGCTAGGCTTTTTCGCATGGCGCGCGCCGGATGCCCGGCGGGTGGCCCGGGCAGGGTTGTGTCGGTCTGGGGGTTTGGGCATAGTCGCGGCTCTTTTCCGTCAAGTCGGCGGCCCGCTCAAGCGGGTGGCCGGTCGGTCGGGCCAGCAGCAGGGTTCGCTGCCGACCACGCTAGCGAGGGGTAACTATGCCATCGTCCAAGGCGGCGAACCGCAGGATTCGACCGGCCCGTGCGTCGGAGTCCCGAACGTGAGCTTCTCGTTGCTGTGGCAGCGGGCGTCGGGCGTCGTGCGCCTCGACCTCTCCACGCCTTGGGTGCAGGGCGCGGTCGCCTGCGGCGTGCTGCTGCTGTTGGGCGGCGTCTTCAGCGCGGGCCTCGCGCTCGGTCAGCGCGCCGAGTTCGGCGATGGCAGCCCGACGGGCATCGCGCGCGCGGCGCTGCTCCAGAAATCCGAACTCGCCGATCTGCGCCAGCAACTGCAGGAACGCGTGGATGTGCTCGCGGCCCGCATCGGCCAGGTCAACGCCCATGTCGTCCGCCTCGATGCGCTCGGCAAGCGCGTCGCCGAACTTGCTGACCTCGATTCGCGCGAATTCGACTTCGGCACCGCACCGGCGATGGGTGGTCCCGAGGAATCGCCGGGCGAGCCGGCGCAGGCGCCGGACATCACCCGCCTCATCGACGACCTCGAATCGCGCCTCGACCAGCGCGACTCGCAGTTGGGCGCCCTCGAGGGCGTGCTGCTGCGCCGTGACCTGCGCGAGCAGATCGTCCCGGATGGCCGGCCCGTCCTGCGCGGCTTCATGTCCTCCGGGTTCGGCTGGCGCCAGGATCCGTTCACCGGCCGTTCGGCGCTGCACAAAGGCATCGATTTCGCGGGCAACCACGGCGATGCCGTGGTCGCGGTGGGCGCGGGGGTGGTCAGTTTCGCAGGCGTCAAAGACGGCTACGGCTACACCATCGAAGTCACCCACGGCGATGGCTACGTCACCCGCTATGCCCACAATTCCCGGCTGACCGTGCGGGTCGGCGACATGGTGACCCGTGGCCAGCAGGTCGCGCGCATGGGGTCCACCGGCCGTTCCACCGGCACCCACCTGCATTTCGAGGTGCTGCGCAACGGCGTCCCGGTGAACCCCCTCGGCTATATCGGCGGCTGAGCGCGCCGCCCGGCACCCCCGGGGCTTGCAAAACTGCTTCCCGCCCCCAGAACCCCGTAGAATACGGCTCCTTTTTTCCGGGGTTCCCCTCGCGTGCTCAACCTGCTCACCCGCATCTTCGGCAGTCGCAACGACCGCCTGGTCAAGGCATCCCTGAGGGAGGCGCGCGCGGCGGCGGGCTTCGAGCCGGCGCTGCAGGCCCTGTCCGACGAGGCGCTCGGCGCCAAGACCGCCGAGTTCCGCGCCCGGCTCGCCGCCGGCGAGACCCTCGATGCGATGCTGCCCGAGGCCTTCGCGGTGGTGCGCGAGGCGTCCCGCCGCACCCTCGGCATGCGCCACTTCGACGTCCAGCTGGTCGGCGGCATCGCGCTGCATCGGGGTCGCATCGCCGAGATGCGCACCGGTGAGGGCAAGACCCTTATGTCGACCTTGCCCGCTTACCTCAACGCGCTGACGGGGCAGGGCGTGCACGTGGTCACCGTCAACGAGTACCTCGCGCAGCGTGACGCCGACTGGATGGGCCCCATCTACCGCTTCCTCGGCCTCAGCGTCGGTGTGATCCGCAATTCGCAGAGCTCCGACGAGAAGCGCGCCGCCTACGCCTGCGACATCACCTACGGCACCAACAACGAATTCGGCTTCGATTACCTGCGTGACAACCTCGCGTTCCGTCTCGAGGACCGGGTGCAGCGCGCGCTCTCGTTCGCCATCGTCGACGAGGTCGACTCCATCCTCATCGACGAGGCGCGCACGCCGCTCATCATCTCGGGACCGGCCGAAGAGAGCACCGAGACCTACGTCGCCATCAACCGCCTCGTGCCGCGTCTTGAGCGCATGCAGGGTCCGCCCCCGGGCCGCGACGAACCGGAAAGCCCCGGCGACTACTCGGTCGACGAGAAGCAGCGCCAGGTGCACCTCAGCGAAGCCGGCCACGAGCGGGTCGAGGAGCTGATGATCAAGGCCGGGCTGCTGCGTGAGGGCGAGAGCCTCTACGACCCCTCCAACATCCGCCTGATGCACCACCTCAACGCCGCGCTGCGCGCCCACGCGCTCTACAAGCGCGACGTCGAGTACATCGTGCGCAACGGCGAGGTGGTGATCGTCGATGAGTTCACCGGTCGCACCATGCCGGGGCGGCGCTGGTCCGAAGGCCTGCATCAGGCCGTCGAGGCCAAGGAAGGCGTGCGGGTCCGCGAAGAGAACCAGACCATCGCCTCGATCACCTTCCAGAACTATTTCCGGCTCTACAAGAAGCTCGCCGGCATGACCGGCACCGCCGACACCGAGGCGCCGGAGTTCCTGCAGATCTACGGCCTCGAGGTGATGGTGATCCCCACCCACCGGCCGATGGTCCGCAAGGACGAGCCCGACCTCGTCTTCCTCAACCAGGAAGACAAGTACAAGGCCGTGGTCGACGACATCCGCGATTGCGTCGAGCGCCGGCAGCCGGTGCTCGTCGGCACCGCCTCCATCGAGAGCTCGGAGCTCCTGTCGGGCCTGCTCCAGAAGGAGGGCATCGCCCACGAGGTGCTGAACGCCAAGCAGCACGAGCGCGAGGCCCACATCGTCGCGCAAGCCGGTCGCCCCGGCGCGATCACCATAGCCACCAACATGGCCGGCCGCGGTACCGACATCGTGCTCGGCGGCAACCTCGAGGCCGAGCTCAACGCGCTCCCCGCCGACGCCGACGCGGATGACGCCGCACGCGAGGCGGCGCGCGAGGCGGCGCGCAGCGCCTGGCAACAGCGCCACGAAGACGTGCTCGCCGCCGGCGGCCTGCACATCATCGGCACCGAGCGCCATGAGTCGCGGCGCATCGACAACCAGCTGCGCGGCCGCTCCGGCCGTCAGGGCGACCCGGGTTCCTCGCGCTTCTATCTCTCGATGGAAGACAACCTGATGCGCATCTTCGGCGACCCGAACTTCACCAAGCGGCTGCTGTCGGCCGCCGGGATGCGGGAAGGCGAAGTCATCGAGAGCCGCATGCTGAGCCGCCGCATCGAGACCGCGCAGCGCAAGGTCGAGGCCCACAACTTCGACATCCGCAAGCAGTTGCTGCTGTTCGATGACGTCGCCAACGACCAGCGAAAGGTCATCTACCAGCAGCGCACCGAGATCATGGGCGCCACCGACCTCGGCACCGCCGTGCGCGGCATCCAGGCCGACGTGGTCGGGCGGATGCTTGATGAGGCGCTGCCGCGCAACGTGCCGCGCGAAGACTGGGACCTCGAGGGCCTGCGCGACGGCCTGCGCAAGGACTTCCTCATGGACATCGACCCCTCGGCCTGGATCGCCGCCGAGCCCGAGCTCGACGAGCAGACCCTGCGCACGCGCGTGCTGGACGCGGTGTCCGCCGCCTACGACACCAAGACGCAGCGCTTCGGGCCGGAGCTCGCGCAGCACCTCGAGAAGGACGTGATGCTGCGCACGCTCGACCAGCACTGGCGCGAGCACTTGGCCGGCATGGACTACCTGCGCCAGGGCATCCACCTGCGCAGCTACGCGCAGAAGGACTACCGCTACGAATACAAGCGCGAGGCCTACGAGCTCTTCAGCGCGATGCTCGACCGGGTGAAGTTCGACACCGCCTCGGTGCTCGCGCGCATCGACGTGCGCAGCGAGGCCGACCTGCAGCGCGAAGAAGAAGAGCGCCAGCAGCGTCTGCTTGCGGCGCTGCAGGCGCAGCATGCCGAGGCGCAGTCGCCGTTGACCGCTGCGGCTGCCGCCGCTGCAGGGGCCGCTGCCGCGGGCGCGGCCGAGGAACTGCCGGCGGGAGCGTCGAGCGACGCGCCCGTCGTCCGCGGCGAGCGCAAGGTCGGCCGCAACGAGCCCTGTCCCTGCGGCTCGGGCAAGAAATACAAGCAGTGCCACGGGCAGCTCGAATGACCACCGTCGCCGGCGCCCCTGTCGCGCCGGTCTTGCCCGTCCTGCCGATCGTGCCGGTGGTCGCTGCGGCGCTCGTCGACGGCGCTGGCGCCGTGCTCATCGCCGAGCGTCCGCCCGGCAAGCCGCTCGCGGGCCGTTGGGAGTTCCCCGGCGGCAAGATCGCGGCGGGCGAGTCCGACCTCGACGCGCTCGCCCGCGAACTGCGCGAGGAACTCGGCATCGACCTCGCGCGCGAGGCGGCCCGACCCGAGCATGTCGTCACGCTGCGCCACGACTATCCCGACCGCTGCATCGAACTGCGTTGCTATGTGGTCACGGCGTTCCGCGGCACCGTGCAGGCGCTCGAAGGACAAGGCCTCCGCTGGGTCGCACCGACGGCGCTCGGCGCCGAAGACATCCTGGAGGCGGACCGACCGTTCATCGAGGCTTTGCAGCACCGGCTCGGTGCCGCAGGATGAGCGCATGAGCCGCATCTTCGATGTCCGCGATCCGCGCACCGGCCGCATCGACCACCGCTTCGAGGCGCCGAGCGCGGAAGAGCTGGCCGCGACGCTGCAGGGCCTGCGCGCCGCACAGCCGGCATGGGCGGCGGCGCCGCTCGCGCACCGCATCGAGGTGCTCGCGCGCTGGCGTGCCGAGTGGCTGGCGCGCCAACAGGACATCGTCGCCGCGCTCGCGGCCGACACCGGCCGCCACCTGCTCGCGCAGAGCGAGTTCCAGTCGGTGCTCGGCATGATCGACCGCTGGAGCCGCCAGGTGCCGAGCCTCGCGCAGGAGGAGGACTTCCGCTCCGCGACGTTGCCGACCATCAGCTACCGCTCGCAGTACGTGCCCTATCCGTTGGTGGGCATCATCAGCCCCTGGAACTTCCCGGTCGCGCTGTGCTTCATCGACCCCGTGCCGGCCTTGCTCGCCGGCTGCGCGGTGTTCGTCAAGCCGAGCGAGGTGACGCCGCGGTTCACGGTGCCTGCGATGCAGAGCATCGCCGCGGTGCCCGAGCTCGCCGCGGTGTTCCGCCTGCAACCGGGCGGCCGCGAGACCGGCGAGCAGCTCGTCTCCGCCGCGGATGTCGTCTGCTTCACCGGCAGCGTCGCCACGGGCCGCAAGGTCGCCGAGAACGCCGCACGGCATTTCGTGCCGGCGTTCCTCGAGCTCGGCGGCAACGACCCGCTCATCGTCACGGCGAGCGCCGACCTCGAGCGCGCGACCGACGTCGCGCTGCGCGCCACCTGTCTCGCCACCGGACAGGCCTGCCAGAGCCTCGAGCGCGTGTACGTCGACCGCCGCATCTTCGCGCCCTTCGTGGAACGGCTCGTCGAGAAGGCGCGCCGCATCGAGCCGAACTGGCCCGACATCCACGCCGGCACCCTCGGTCCCTTCATCTTCGGCCCGCAGGCCGACACCGTCGCGGCGCAGCTCGCGGACGCACGCGCCAAAGGTGCGCGCGTGCTGTGCGGCGGCGAGATCCTCGACCACGGCGGCAAGTGGCTGCGGCCGACGGTGCTCGTGGACGTCGACCACTCGATGGCGATCATGACCGACGAGACCTTCGGGCCGGTGATCCCCGTGATGCCCTTCGACTCCGTCGATGAGGCGGTGGCGCTCGCCAACCACGGTGATTTCGGGCTGTCCGCCGGGGTCATCGCCGGCACGCTCGAGGAGGCCGAGGCCATCGGTCGGCGTCTCGATGCCGGCGGCATCAGCCTCAACGACGGCTCGCTCACCGCCATGTGCCACGAGGCCGAGAAGCACTCCTTCAAGCTCTCCGGGCTCGGCGGCTCGCGCATGGGCGCGGCCGGCTACCTTCGCTTCTTCCGCCGCAAGGCGCTGATCCGCCAGCACGGCGCACCCGCCACCCTCGACAGCATCAACGAATCACTCGCACGGAGCTGACCATGAGCACGCAGGACCTCGGATTGCCCGACATCAGGATCGACAAGGACAGCCTCTATCGTGAGGACATGTTCACCGACCGGCGCGCAGGCACCCTGCGCCGGCTCGTCCCCGTGCTCGCCGACGGCTCGCCCGATGCGGCGCGCCCGGTGCTGTGGCTCGGCCAGACGCAGTTGATGACGCCGGGCGGCGTGCTGCCGCTCGGTTTCGAGATCGACGCGCAGGACCTCGCCGAGGCGATCGACAAGTTCCCGGATGCCGTGAAGCAGGCGCTCGAGGACGCCATCGAGGAGGCGCAGCAGATGCGCCGCGAGGCGGCGTCGCGCATCGTCGTGCCGGATGCGGGCGGGATGCCCTCGCCCGGAAAGATCAAGTTCCCCTGACGGTTGACCGGCCGCCGGGGCTCCGATACGGTCGCGGCATGTTCCGCCGTCTCCGAGCCTGGGCCGACCGCGCACCGCGAACCTTCGCGGCGTTGGCGCTCGCCCTCTTCATCGCGCCGGCGATGGCGGGTCCGCTCGCCTACTGCCTGCACGGCGACGATGCGCCGACAGTGGTCGCCGCCGCCGCGCACTGCGAGACGATGGCGAAGGACGCCGGGAGCGGCTTGCACCTGCCCGCAGTCGACGACGCGGCGGGCCCCGTCGCATCGTCCGCATCTGCAGGGCAGTCGGCCCTGCCGCCGCTCGTTCCCTTCGGCGGCTGGCTGCCTCGGGCGGCCGACCTTCACCCCACGCACCTCGTTGCCTGCGGGGGCGCCGCGCCCGATCCCGCGTCGATGCGCCAGGCCGCCGGTGCCATCGCCGGCCGCTCCGTCCGCCTGCTCATCTAGGCCGTCCTCACCGTCGATGTCGCATGCCGGTCCCGGTCGGGGCCGCGTCCGTCTTCCCGTGTCCGAGGTCCGCCATGTCCCGCTCTTTCCGCCGCTCCCTCATCGCCGTTGGCCTGTCATGGGCCGTGACCGTGGTAGCGCTCGCGCACGAGGGGCACGATCATGCGGCCGAGGAAGCGGCACCGGCCGCGACCGTGTCCGCGGCGGGTGTCGGCGGCGCGATCGCCGGTCGCACGGTGGTGGAGCTCACCTCGGAGCTCTACGAGGCCGTGGTGGAGTCGCATGGCGACCATATCGACATCTGGCTCGACCGCTACGACAGCAACGAGCCGGTGACCGGTGCGCGGGTCGGTGTGACCTTGGGCGACGCCGCAGAGGTCGTCGCAAAGGAAGAATCGCCCGGGCAGTACATGGCGCCCATCACGCCGCTGGCGCCGGGCGCCGCGGCCGCGCTCGCGATCAGCATCCAGGCGCCATCCGGCGATGATCTCTTGGGTGGCACGCTGAGCGATGCCACGCTGCCGCCCGCGCCCTGGTCCGGGCGATTGCTGCACGCCCTGCAGGACGGTTGGCGTTGGTTGCTCGCGGCGCTGCTCGCGGTCGGCGTGGCCGTGCTGGTGCTGCGGCGCTGGCGCGCGCGTCGGCAAGACCGTGTCGTGCTCACGCTGGTCGGCGTGTCGCTGCTCGCCGCGACGCTGTCGGGACATCCCGCACCGGCCTTCGCCCACGAGGGTCACGATCATGCGGAGGAGCCTGCCGCGCCTGTGCTCGCCGCGGCCACCGGCCATCGGCCGGCGCGGCTCGCCGACGGCAGTGTGTTCGTGCCGAAACCCTCGCAGCGCCTGCTCGGGCTGCGGACCGTGGTGGTGCAGGAGGGCGACGCCTCGCGCACGCTGCGCTTGGCCGGTGAGCTGGTCGGCGATCCGCGCTCGAGCGCGGTGCTGCAGACCCTGCAGGGCGGCCGCGTGGCCGGCGAGGGCGGCGCCTGGCCGACGCTCGGCGCGCGCGTGCGCCGCGGTCAGGTGCTGCTGCGCCTGACCCCGAGCGGCTCGGGCAGCGAGCGCGCAGCGACGGCGGCGGACGCGGCGCGGGTCGAGGCCGAACTCGCGCAGGCGAGGGCGGATCTCGCGCGGCTCGAGGGTCTCGCCGGCGTCGTGTCGCGCGCCGAGGTCGAGACGCAGCGCAGCCGCGTCACGAGCCTCGCCGCGCAGCGTGCCGCGTTGCGCGCGCCGCTGTCGGCAGGCAGCGAGTCCATCGTCGCGCCCATCGACGGCGTGATCGCCTCGATCGACGCGCGTCCGGGCGCGGTGGTCGCGCCCGGCGAGACCTTGTTGACCGTGATCGATCCCTCGCGCATGTCGGTGGAGGCGCTGGCCTTCGAGCCCGTCGTGGCCGGCAGCGTGACGCGCGCCAGCCTCGCGCTGCGCGATGGCACCGCGCTCGAGGCGCGGCTCGCGGGCGTCGGCGCGCAGGCCCGCGGCGGCGCGGTGCCGGTACGGCTCGACCTTGTGTCGGTCGCGCCGGGTCTCGTCGCTGGTCAGCCGGTCACGGTGTTCCTCGAACGCACGGCCACGGTGCGCGGCCTCGTGCTGCCGAGCGAGGCCGTCATCCGCACGCCCAACGGCGAGCGCGTGGTGTTCGAGAAGGTCTCCGCCGAGCGGTTCGTGCCGCGGCCGGTGCGCATCGAGCAGGTGTCGGCAGACCGTGTGGTCGTGCTCGCGGGCCTCGCCGCGCAAGCGCGCGTGGTGGTGCGCGGCGCGCATCTCGTCGGCCAGATCCGCTGACCGCCGGCCACGCACCGCCTTCCCCAACCGCACGCCATGTTCAACCAGATCATCCTCGGCAGCCTGCGCAACCGCCTCCTCGTGCTGGCGGCATCGCTGCTGCTGGTCGGCCTCGGCACCTGGGTCGTGCCGCGCCTCAACGTCGATGTGCTGCCCGACCTCAACCGGCCCACCGTCAGCGTGCAGATCGAGTCGCACGGGCTCGCCGCCGAGGAGGTCGAACAGCTCGTGACCGTGCCGATCGAGGCCGCGATGCAGGGACTGCCGGGGGTCACGCGCGTGCGTTCCACCTCCAGCCTCGGATTGTCCTTCCTCTATGTCGAGTTCGAGTGGGACGCGGACATCCACCGCGCACGGCAGCTCGTCGCCGAACGGCTTGCGACCGCGCAGGCGGCCTTGCCCGAGGACATCCGTCCGAGCATCGGGCCCATCTCCTCGATCATGGGCGAGATCATGCTGGTCGCGCTCGCGGGCGAAGGGGCCGACCCGATGCTGTTGCGCGAGACCGCGGACTTCGCCATCCGGCCGCGGCTGCTCGCCGTGCCCGGCGTGTCGCAGGTGATCCCCATCGGCGGTCTGGTGCGCGAGTACCGCGTCGCGCCGTCGCCCGAGCGGATGCGTCAGCTCGGCGTCACGCTCGGCGACATCGAGTCCGCAGTGCGCGGTTTCGCGTCCAACGCGGGCGGCGGCTTCATCGACGATCGCGCGCAGGAGTTCACCATCCGCACGCTCGGACGCGAGCGGGACCCGCGCGCGCTCGGCGGGCTCGTCGTGGCGGTGCGCGACGGCACGCCGGTGCTGCTCGATGCCGTGGCCGAGGTCGGCTACGGCGCGCGGCCGCGTCGCGGCAGCGCGGGGTTCGGCGGCAAGCCCGCGGTGATCCTCGGTATCCAGAAGCAGCCGGGCGTCGACACCCTCGCGCTGACCCGTGAGCTCGAGCGCACCCTCGGCTCGATCCGCACCACGCTGCCGGCCGGCATCACCACCCTCGAGGTGCAGTTCCGCCAGGCGACCTTCATCGAGAACTCGATCGGCAACGTGCGCACCGTGCTCTTCGAGGCGCTGGTCATCGTCGGCATCGTGCTGTTCTTGTTCCTGATGGATGCGCGCACCACGCTCATCTCGCTGGTCGCGATCCCGATGTCCGTGTTCGTGACCGCGATCGTGTTCTGGTGGGCGGGCCTCTCCATCAACACCATGACCTTGGGCGGCCTCGCCATCGCCATCGGCGAACTGGTCGACGACGCGGTGGTGGGCGTCGAGAACATCTTGCGCCGCATGCGCGAGGAGCGCCGGGCCGCGCAGCCGCGATCCGCCCTGCGCGTGGTCGCCGAGGCCAGCATCGAGGTGCGTTCGGGCATCTTCTACGCGACCCTCATCATCGTGCTGGTGTTCGTGCCGCTCTTCGCCCTGACCGGCATCGAGGGCCAGCTGTTCGCGCCGCTCGGCGTCGCCTACATCGTCGCCATCCTCGCGAGCCTCTTGGTCTCCGTCACGCTCACGCCGGTGCTGTGCCACCTGCTGCTGCCTTCGCTGTCGACGCTGGAGCAACCCGAGTCCCGGGTGGTGAGCACCCTCAAGGACGCGTACTCGCGCCTGCTCGATCTCGCGCTGCCGCGCGGTCGGCTCGTGCTCGCGGTGGCGATGATCGCCGTGGTGCTCGGCGTGGCGGGCGCATGGCGCCTGCCCAAGGCCTTCCTGCCCGCCTTCAACGAAGGCTCGCTCGTGGTCTCGCTCGCCTTCAACCCGGGCATCGCGCTCGCCGAATCCGAGCGTCTCGGTGCCGTGGCCGAGACGCTCCTGCGGCAGGTCCCGGAGGTGGTGTCGGTGAGCCGCCGCACCGGACGCGCGGAGCTCGATGAGCACGCCGAGGGCGTGCACATGAACGAGCTCGACGTGAACCTGCGCGCGGACGGGCGCGATCGCGACGTCGTGCTGGAGGATGTCCGCCGCAGTCTCAATCCACTGCCGGGGTCGGTGTCGATCGGTCAGCCGATCAGCCATCGTCTCGACCATCTGCTCTCGGGCGTGCAGGCTGCGCTCGTGGTCAAGATCTCGGGCGACGACCTCGACACGCTGCGCGCGCTCGGTGCGCAGGCGGAGCAGGCGCTCACGGGCGTACCGGGACTCGTCGACCTGCGCCTCGAGCGGCAGCTGCGGGCACCCGAGATCCACGTCCGGGTCGACGAGGACGCCGCGCGCTTCCACGGCGTGACCCCCGCTGCCGTGTCACGTCAGATCGAGATGCTGGCCGGCGGCGAGCGCATCGCGGAGGTGATCGATGGTCCGCGCCGCTATGGCGTCTCGCTGCAGTTGTCCGATGTGTCGCGCACCCGGGCGGGACTCGCCGAAGTGCTCGTGGACACGCCGCGCGGCGCCGTCCCGCTTTCGAGCCTCGCCACCGTCGAGGAGTCCGATGGTCCGAACCAGATCCAGCGCGAGGACGGCCGTCGGCGCATCGTGGTGTCGGGCAACATCGCGGGTGCCGGCACCGACCAGGTGGTCGCCGAGATGCGGCGCCGCCTCGATGCCCTGCCGCTGCCGACCGGGTATTCGCTCGAGATAGAGGGTCAGTTCCGCGCGCAGCAACAGGCCTCGCGGATGATCGCGCTGCTCTCCCTGGTGTCGCTCGCGCTGATCTTCCTCGTGCTCCATTCGCGCTACCGGTCCGCGCCGCTCGCGCTCATCATCATGGGCAACGTGCCGCTCGCGCTCGTCGGTTCGGTGGCGGCGCTCGCGATCGCGGGGCTCGACCTCTCCATCGCGGCGATGGTGGGCTTCATCACCCTCGCGGGGATCACCGCGCGCAACGGCATCCTCAAGGTGAGCCACACGCTCAACCTCGTGCTGCGCGAGGGCCAGGCCTTCGACCGCGCCACGATCCGTCGTGCTTGCCTCGAACGCATGACCCCGGTGCTGATGACCGCGGTCTCGGCGGGCATCGCGCTGCTGCCGCTCATGATCGGCGGCGACCAGCCGGGCAAGGAGATCCTGCACCCGGTGGCGGTGACGATCTTCGGCGGGCTCATCACCGCGACGCTGCTCGATGCGGTGGTGACGCCCGTGCTCATCGAACGTTTCGGCGCCGCCGCGATCGCGCGGCTGCGTGACGAAGACCAGGAGGCGGGCAGACCCGCGGAGGCTTACTGATGCGTGCTTCGACCTTCATCGCCGCGCTTGCGGCATCCCTGCTGTCGGCCATGCCGGCGTCCGCCAAACAATGGGACATGACGGCGGGCAGTTATCACACCCACCTCATCTTCCACGATGACCGCTTCGAGCTGCACCTGCACGACAAGGCGACTCACAGCATCGTCGACACCTCGAGCGGCCGTTACACCGCGACGCTGCTGTCGGGTGGCAAGACCACCACCGTGCCGCTCACCGCCTCCAAGTCCGGCATCCTGACGGGGCGTCCCGTGCCGGGCGGCGACTGGGTGTTGCTGTTCCGCGTCGAGGCGCCCAAGCGTGCGCCGCTGCAGTTGCGCTATTCGTCGAAGATGACGCCCGGCTCACAGGACAAGGGCAAGGAAAAGACCAAAGCCCATGATGGCCACGCGCACCATGATCATTGACGGGCGGACGCCCCGAGCGCGGCCGTTGGAGGCCGTGCTGGCCTCGTTGTTGCTGTCGCTCGCGTGGGGGAACTCCGCCACGCATGCCGCGGAGTCGCCGGTGCTCAGCTTCGACGACGCGCTCGCGCGTGCCGCGGCGAGCGGCCCCGTAGCGCTCGTCGCCGAGAGCGAGCGGGAGATGGCCGCCGCCCGGGCGCGTCAGGCGCGGGCCTGGGAGAACCCGTCGTTGTCGGTGGAGGTGGAGAACGTGCTCGGCCGGGGTCCGTACCGCGACTTCGATGCGGCCGAGACCACGGTGTCCCTGTCCCAGCCGCTGCCGCTCGGCGGGGGTCGCAGCGGGCTGCTGCGCGCGGCGCAGGCCGACGTCGCGGCGGCGGAGGCGGGCGCCGCGCTCGCCGCGATCGAGCTGCGGCGCGATCTCGCCATCGCGTATGCCGAGGCCGTCGCCGCCGACCGGCGCGCCGCGATCGGCCGTGAGCGTGCGGCGCTCGGCGCGCAGACGCGGGAAGCGGTCGAGCGGCGCCATGCCGCCGGGCTGGAGTCCGACCTGCAACGCGCCCGTGTCGAGGTCGAGACCGCCGGCATGCAGGCCGAGGCGCGCCGTGCCGCAGCCGCGGCGCTCGCGCATCGCCGTGCGCTGGCCGCCCATTGGCGCGAGGAGACCGTCACTGTGGCGCTGGACGACGCCTGGTTCGATGCCGCGCCCCGCATGCCGCCGGGGCCCTTTCTGCAGCGGGTTATGCCGCCGGGGGCGGTCTCGCAGGGTTCGGCGGCGCCGGGGCATCCGCAACTGCGTCTTGCACAGTCGCGCCTCGACCAGGCGCGCGCGGCGCTCGATGCGGCGCGCGGCGCCCGCTACGGCGGCGTGGAGGCGACGGTGGGCGCGCGTCGGTTCGCCGACGCGCCGGGCGCCGATCGGGCCTGGGTGCTGGGGCTCGCGATGCCCTTGCCGCTCTGGGACCGCAACGAATCCGGGATCGTCGCCGCGCGTGCCGCAGTGTCGGCGGCGGAACGGGACGCGGAACGCGTGTCGCGGGCGCTCGCTGCGGAGCGCGAGGCGGCGCTCGCCGAGCTCGATGCGGCGACGCTGGAGGTGGACGCGCTCAGCGCGAGCGGTCTGCCTGCCGCCACCTCGGCCGCGCGCCTCGCGGCCCAAGGCTACGAGGCCGGCCGGCTGTCCCTGATCGAGCGGCTGGATGCGGAACGCGCGCTGGTGCAGTCACGCGCGGATCTCGTCGCCGCCCGGCTCCGGCTGCGGCAGGCCGAGGCGCGCCTCGGGGCCGTCATCGGCGAGGCGGACGGGGGCGGAGCCCCTCAGGCGTCGAGCACGGAGCGATAGACCTCGGCGAATTCCCGCGCGTTCTTCACGCAGACGCTGAGGTCCTTCAGCAGGCCGTCGTTGAGGTCGTAGATCCAGCCGTGGATCTCGAGCGCC
>Ga0315903_10003006_pt1 | contig 23932 bp, 19 predicted proteins | sample LakEriMetagenome_7_FD_203524 | JGI IMG/M metagenome (GOLD analysis project Ga0315903, IMG submission 203524) | Freshwater fungal communities from buoy surface, Lake Erie, Ohio, United States - Buoy 2 MA119 | ecosystem: Environmental > Aquatic > Freshwater > Lake | place: USA: Lake Erie, Ohio... | reverse complement strand
GCGGCGGATGGCTCGCTGGGCATGGAGCGTGGGGTGGCGCGGCGGGGAGAGAGAGATTGCGGAACCGTTCAGCGGTTTTCGTCGAGGAGCGAGCGGCGCAGGGAATCGCTGATGGAAGTGGAGGCTTCGAGTCCGGCGCGGGCTGCTTCGGCATCGCGCGACTTCCATTGTTCATAGATGGAGCGCACTGTTTCGTCGCGCTGGGAATCCTTGCCGATGCTGCTGGCCCAGATGAGGGCGCTTTCCGGGTCTGACTGAGAGATGCCGGTGCTGAGGCGTTCCGCGGCGGTGTCGCGTCCTTCTCCGGCGGGCATCTGCTGGACCCATTCGCTGGCGGCGACCGGGTCGAGTCGCGTCCATTGTTCTGTGATGGTCTGGATGGCGGCATTGCGGGCGGTGCCTTCCGGGAGGCTTCCGGCCCATGCGGCCGAGTCCGTGACGCTGTCGCGGAAGTAGGCGCCGGCTACTTCGGTGGTGGCTGAGAAGAGCGAGTTGTTCGGGGTCTGGGACGAAGTGGCCATGCGCGAGACGATTTCGGCACCGGCGGCTGGATCGTTTCCGGATTTGGCCATGGAGGCCTTGAGCATGGCGAGTTCCTGTTTATCCGGCGGGGCGGAGGCGGCCCATGCGAGGAGGGCGTCGGGGTCGCGTTCGCTCCAGACATCGATGACCCCGTCGAGGGCTTTGGGATCGAGAGCGGCGGCCTGCTGGGCGGCGGCGGCGGGGTCCTGTTCGGCGAGAGCGCGGAGGGTTTGGCTGAGGGCGGCGGAGCGGCCTTCCGGCGATGGGATGCTGCGGGCCCATGCGAGGGCGGCGGTGGGGTCTTCGCTGGCGTAGTTCTGGGCTACGGAGGAGAGCAGGTGGGTGGCTTCCGTGGTGGCGTCCGGTGTACTGTCGAGGAGGGCGATGGCGAGTTTCGGGTCGAAATTGCCGATCCAGTATCCGTTTTCGACGAGCACGCGGGTACGGGCGGCTTCCGGGACTGACTGGAGCCATGAGGCGAGGCCTTCCGGGTCGCTGTGGGCCTGCTGCTGGGCGATGCGCTGCATGGCTTCGATGCGGAGCGGGCCGTCCGGGATTTCCGAGAGGAGGGAATTGAGGGCGGTGGGGTTGTCGAGGCCCATGCCGGCGGCGGCGGCACCGAGGGCGCTGGCGCGTTCCTGAGGTTTGGAGAGCGATCGTGCGAAGGCGAGGGCGGCGTCCTTGTCCTGGTAGGCCCAGTTCTGCATGAGTTCCGGGAGTTGGTCTCTTTGCTGGCGCGGGGTGAGCGTGCGCCATGTGGCGGCGGCTGATTCGGCGTCTTCGCGGACGAGGGCGGGAAAGACCGCGGACATGGCCAGATTGGCCGAGTGGGGATCCGTGAGGGATTTGGCCCATGTGAGGGCGCTTTTGGGATCTTTCCATGACCATGTGCCCGCGATGGCGGTGATGGCTTCCTGGCGCTGGCGCGGGGGGAGATTGCCGGCGGCGGCTGAGGCCGCGAGCGGGTCCTGCTGAGCCCATTGGCCGAAGACCTGGTGCATGAGTTGGATACGCTGCTGGTTGTGGGGCAGTTGGTCGAGGGCGGCGGCGGCTCCGCGGGGGTCGTGCTGGGCCCAGCCTGAGATGGCCGAGGCGAGGGCGCGGGAGCGTTCCGGACCGGATGGCAGGGCCATGACGGCGGCGTAGGCGTCCTTTGGGGATTCGGCGGACCACGAACTGTAGAAAGCTTCCATGGCCATGCGTTTGCGGTTGCCGTTGGGCAGCTGGAGGATGGCCGAGAGGGCGGCGTCGCGGTCCTGCGAGGCCCATGTGGAGATGACCGAGAGGCAGGCCTGGTCGCGGCTGCCTGCCTGGGGCCATGCGAGGGCGGCGGCCCATGCGGCGGCTGGTTCGGTGCTGGCCCATGCCGAAAGGATCTGGTGGGCGTGATGGGCTTTGGAGAATCCGCCCTGGGCGTGGACGAGGGCGAGGCCGCGTCTGGGGTCGGTGGCCGCGATGGTTTCCGCGATGGTGCAGATGGCGGAGCGGCGGTCGTCGTCGCCTTGAATTTTCGCGGCGAGGGCGAGGGCGCGGTCCGGGTCTGCGGCGGCGACCGCTGCGAGGATCTCGCCCCGGGTCTGCTGGAGACGGTAGGGAGGCGAGAGTGTCGCGCTCCATGCGAGCGCTCCGGCGGCGTCCTTTTCCGCCCATTCATCGATGAGGACATCGAGCACGGCGGTTTCGAACCATGTCAGGTTCGGTCGCCATTTCAGTTCCGCGGTGAGTTTGGCGATGGCCGCAGCCGGCAGAGGATCGGTGACCTTGAGGAGAGGAAGCGTGGCGCGGGCGGCGGTGCGGGATTCGCGGGCGATCCGGAGGAGGTCGGTTATTGTGCCTGAGAAGAGAATCGTTGCGTCGGCGGTGGAGGTGGCTGCCGGTGTGCTGGGGGCTGCGGAGGCTTCCGCCGGGAGCGCGGTGGATGGGTTGGCGGGACGCGGGAAGCGGCCGGCGGCGAATCCGGCCGCCGCCGCGAGGGCGGCGAGGGCGGCAGCGCTGACAGGGCGGGGGAGCATGGAGCGGAAGATGCTCTGCGGCGCGCCTTGCTGCCAGAGCGATTCCCGGCAAATCCTGTGGGTTTTCATCCGCGAGTGCGGTAGGCAAATTTCCAGGTGACAAGTCCTGACATTGGGAATTCAATCCGCCCTTTCCGCACGCAGCTGCGGCGGAAAGCAGAACCCCAACCATTGACCGTTACCATGACCCTGAATCCCCGACTGCGCCGTGCGGCACTCGTGACCGTGCTTCCTGGCCTGCTTCATTCTCTGCCCGCGGCTGCGGGAACTTCTGCGGCGGCTGCTGGCGGCGCTGCTGCTCCTCTTTCCGTTGCTCCGGTAAGCCCGTGGGAACTGACCGGAGCGGTTGGTTACGGCATGACGTCGGGGAATTCCGACAACCTGAACCTGACGGCGCGTTTTCTGGCGAGCTACATTACGCCTGCCGACGAAGCCTACTTCGGTGTCGACTACATCTATGGCGAGACGGACAGCGTGAAGGCAGCGGACAACGTGCATGCCTACAGCACGTGGAATCACACCGTGGGTGGACCGTTCTATGCCGGTCTGATGGCAGATGCATGGTACGACAGCGTGGCTGATCTTGATTACCGGCTCAATGTCGGACCGAACTTCGGCATTTATGCGATCAAGAACGACACGACGACCCTCGCCTTTGAAGTGAGTCCCGGGTATCTGTTTGAAAAGCAGGGTGGCGTGAAGGACGACTACTTCACTGTCCGGTTCGGGCAGCGGTTCAGCCACACGCTGAATAACCGGGTGAAGTTCGTGGAATCGATTTCCTTTGTGACCGAGGCCGAGGACTGGGACAACTGGTACCTTGTGGCCGAAGCTGGTCTGAACTTCCGGGTGAACCGGCACTGGTCGTTCAACACCGTTGTGCGTAACCTGTATGACAACACCGCGGCGGCTGGGCAGGAAAGCAACGACCTTGCGGTGATGGCGACGATTTCGTATGCGCTCCGCGGGTTGGCCGATGACGCTCCGGCGGCGGCTGGCCGCAAGTCCCTCAAGGAAAAGAAGGCGGCTCCGGCGGCGGCTGCGCCGATGGGCTGGACGAACACGGCGGCGATTGGCTTTGCTCTGAACTCCGGCAATTCCGACAACATGCTGGTGACGGGTGCTTATGATGCGGCCTTCCGGAGCACGGGGAACGAAGCCCTCATCAACGTCTTCGGTGGCTACGGTGAAACTGATTCCGCCACCTCGACGCAGCTGCTGCGTGCGGCGGCTCAGTACAACCGTCTCTTCAGCGAGCGCTGCTTCGGCGGTCTGGGGATTGGTTTTCTGTATGATGACATTGCGGAAGTCGACTACCGTCTCTCGCCTGCGGCCACGGCTGGCTACTATCTGGTGAAGAACGATACCACCACGCTGAGTGTGGAAGCTGGTCCTTCCTATGTGTGGGAAGAAGTGGGCGGTGTGAGCGACAGCTACTTTGCGATTCAGGCGGCTGAGAAGCTGACTTGGAAGCTGGCTGACGGCATTGCGCTGACGCAGAGTGTCACTTTCAATACGGAAGCCGAGGACTGGGAGAACTACCTGCTCATCGCGGCGGCGGCGCTTGATTTCGATGTTACGGAAGACCTTACCTTCCGGACCAGCGTGAACAGCATCTACGATAACACGCCGGCGAACGGGAACGACAAGAACGACCTCCTGCTGAGTGCGGGGATGGCCGTGAAGTTCTGAGGACGTCCGCAGATTCCCGCGAGCGGGGATTTGCCAAAACTGGAAGCGGAGGGCACAGATGCGATCGATGAGACTGCGCTGTGCCCTCCGTGTTTTTCCGTTTCTTGCGGTGATGGTGGTGGTGCCGCTGAGTGGCTGCCGGGCGTACCGGGTGGTGAAGAATGTGGTGAGCGGGAAAGAGGAAGTGCCGGTGGCGGCGGATGATTCCGAGAGCATGGTATCGACGCCGCGGCGGGCCGAGTGGCCGGCGTTTACGGGGCCGCAGAGCCTTCGGGTGCGGCCCGCGCCATTTCCGCAGATCCGATTTGCGGGTGAATCGCATGAACTGAGCCGAGGGGAAGTGGCCAGGGTGAAGGAGGTTGCGGTGTGGCTGAAGGGTCATCCCGAGCGGGTCGTGGTGGCGGGCGGGGCGAAGACCGGGGCATTGGAGTATTCGCGTCAGCTGGGCGAGATGCGGGCGGCGGCGGTGCGTGATCTGCTGATTGACCGCGGGGTGCCTGCCGGGAGGATTGTGACCGTGAGCTATGGGGAAGACGGGCCGGTGAGTGTCGATGGGGTGATGTTCGGGTTGGTGAGCACGGGTGGGGAGGAAGCGGCGGCGGGAGAGTGAGGGTGTGGTGGACGCTTGCTGCCGGCTGGATTTCCGTGCAGGGCAGGGAGGATGGGAGAAGACATTGTCGGCATTGATCTGGGCACCACGAATTCGCTGATTGGCGTGGTCGAAGCGGGATTTCCGATTCTGCTGGCCGATGCGGCCGGGTCGAGGCTGACACCGTCGGTGGTGTTCTATCCGGCTGGCGGAGGGACGCCCGAGGTGGGGGCGGCAGCGCAGCGGAGGAGGGTGGCGGCCCCGGGTCGGACGGTGACGAGTGTGAAGAGGCTCATCGGGCGGCGGCCTGGGGAACTCGAGCACATTCCGGCGTATGCGGTGGGGCGTGATGCGGCTGGGCAGACTTCCGTGGCGCTGGATGGCAGGCTCATTTCTCCCGTGGAAGTTTCTGCCGAGATTCTGCGGCATCTGAAGGTGGTGGCGGAGCGGGCGCTGGAGCGGCCGGTGAGCCGGGCGGTCATCACGGTGCCTGCGTACTTCAATGATGCGCAGCGGACGGCGACGCGGCGTGCTGGTGAACTGGCCGGATTCCAGGTGGAACGGATTCTGAACGAGCCGACGGCGGCGGCGCTCGCGTTTGGGTTCGACCGTCTGGGGGAACGGGCGAAGGTAGCGGTTTTTGATCTTGGCGGGGGGACCTTTGACATTTCCGTGCTGGAGATCAGCGATGGGGTGTTTCAGGTGCTGTCGACACATGGGGATACGGCGCTGGGAGGCGACGATCTGGACCGGGCGCTGGCTGGCTGGCTGCGCGTGCGGGCCTTTCCATCGGGCGGAGAGATCAGTGCGGAAGAAGCGGCGCGGCTCCATGAAGCGGCCGTAGCTGCCAAGCATGCGCTTTCGTCCGTGGAGGAAACGGAAGTGAGTCTTCCGTTTCTGCGCGGGGGCGAGAGTTTTGTGTGTGTGGTGCGCCGCGGGGAATTCGAGGAACTGGCGCGTCCGATTCTTGAGCGGGTGCGGGGGCATTGCCGTCAGGCGCTTGCCGATGCGCGGCTGGAGCCTGTGGATCTGCAGGCTGTGGTCCTTGTGGGTGGAAGCACGCGGATTCCGATGGTGAGGAGGCTGGCGGCGGAGATTTTCGGACGCGATCCGGATACATCGCAGCATCCGGACGAGGCAGTGGCTCTGGGGGCGGTGATTCAGGGCGGCATGCTGTCTGGCGCGCTGCGGAAGATGACTCTGCTGGATGTGACGCCGCTGTCGCTGGGGATTGAGACTTTCGGGGGGCTCATGAATGTGATTCTGCCGCGCAACACGACGATTCCGGCGAAGGCCGGCGAGATGTTCACGAATGCGGTGGCCAATCAGCCATCGATGCTGATCCGGGTGCTGCAGGGCGAGCGGGAGATGGCGCGGGACAATTGGGAACTGGGGAAATTCGGGATCGAATTTGCGCCCGGGCCGCGGGGCAGTGCGCGGGTTGGTGTGCAGTTTGCGATTGATGCCGATGGCATTCTTCAGGTGCTGGCGCGCGACACCGTGACTGGGCAGGACAGGGTTCTGGAGATCGACAGTGCGGCCATTGATGTGGATGATGCGCGGGTGGAAGCGATGCTCAGTGAGTCGGTGGAGCATGCGTGGGCCGACATGACCGAACGGCAGTGGACGGAGGCCGGGCTGAAGGCGAAGGAATTGCTGGATGGGGTGGCGGCGGCCCTGCCACTGGCGGGCGATGCGCTCGATCCAGCGGAACGGAGCAGGGTCGAGACGGCTGCGCAGGCCGTCCGGAATGCGCTGGAGCGGCGCGAACTGGCCGCGCTCAAGGAAGCCAACCGTCAGCTGGATGCGGTCACCGAACCACTTGCGGCGATCCTTGTGGAGCGGGCCATGGAAGAAGCGATGCGGCGGCAGGGACTGCTGTGATGCGGCTCTTCTGCCCTGATGCAGGGCGTTTTCAGAGCTGGCGGAGGAGAGCGACGGCTTCGCGCAGGCGGTCCGAGGGAGAAGCCTTGGCATTCAGCCGGGGGAACTTGCCGCCGATGAGGAGGAAGTCGCCATTTCTGGTCAGCATGAGGCGGTCGCCCCGGATTTCGACGGCGGAGCAGCCGGCGCGATGGGCCTGGAGGCGGATTTCCGTGCAGCGCCAGAGGGTATCGACGGCTTCCGGGGGTGGGCCGAAGCGGTCCTTCCATTCACTGATGAGGGCCGAGAGTTCGCGCAGAGAAGTGACTTCGGCGAGCTGGCGGTAGGCTGGGATGCGTTCGCTGGCTCCGGGGATCCATGATTCCGGGAGGAAGGCTGGGATTTTGCGTCCGGCAGCCTGGCGGAATTCCGCTTCGCTGAAGGCCGCGAAGTCGACCGTGAGCGAGGTATCGATGCGGCCCGGGACGCGTTTGCCCTGGAGGCGGGCGACGCTCGCCTTGAGCATGCGGCAGTACATTTCGAATCCGATGGCGGCCATGTGACCGCTCTGCTGGGTGCCGAGGAGGTTCCCGGCTCCGCGGATTTCGAGGTCGCGCATGGCGATGCGGAATCCGCTGCCGAGGGCGGTGTACTGTTTCATGGCATTGATGCGTTTGCGGGCATCGCCGCCGGTCATTTCGCTCCGTGGGATCATGAGGTAGGCGTAGGCCTTGTGTCCGGCGCGGCCGACGCGCCCGCGGAGCTGGTAGAGGTCAGCGAGGCCGAAGCGGTCGGCCCGGTCGATGATGATGGTGTTGGCGTTGGGGATATCGATGCCGCTTTCGATGATGGTGGTGCAGACGAGGATATCGGTCTGGCCTGAGACGAAGCGGTTCATGACCTCCTCGAGCTGGCCTTCCTCCATCTGGCCGTGACCTGCTTCGATGCGGGTGCCGGCTGGGCTGAGGCTGCGGAGTTTATCGGCCATGCGTTCGATGCTGCCGACGCGGTTGTGGAGGAAGAAGACCTGGCCTTTGCGTTTCAGTTCGCGGTCGATGGCTTTTTTGATGATGCGTTCGTCGTAGGCGCAGATGATGGTTTCGACGGGGCTGCGGTTGGGTGGTGGGGTATCGATGGTGGACATGTCGCGGGCCCCCATGAGTGCCATGTAGAGTGTGCGCGGGATGGGGGTGGCGCTGAGGGTGAGGACATCGACGCTGCGGAAGAGGTCCTTGAAGCGGTCCTTGTGCTTGACGCCGAAGCGCTGTTCCTCGTCGATGATGACGAGGCCGAGGTCCTTGAAGCTGACGTCCTTCGAGATGAGACGGTGGGTGCCGACGACGATGTCGATGCTGCCATTGGCGAGTTGTTCGCAGACCTTGCGGCTTTCGGCCGCGGTGCGGAAGCGGTTGAGGACATCGACGCGCACGGGGTAATCCGACATGCGTTCCCGGAAGTTGTGGTAATGCTGCTGGGAGAGGACCGTGGTGGGGGCGAGGATGGCGACCTGTTTACCGGACATGACCGCCTTGAAGGCAGCGCGGATGGCGACCTCGGTTTTGCCGAAGCCGACGTCGCCGCAGATGAGGCGGTCCATGGGTTGGTTGGATTCCATGTCCTGCTTGGTGTCGGCGATGGCGCGGAGCTGGTCCGGGGTTTCGCGGTAGAGGAACGAGCTTTCGAATTCGTGCTGCCAGCGGTTATCGGGTGGGTGGGCGAAGCCTGCCGCGGTCTGGCGGGCGGCATTGATCTCGAGGAGTTTCTCGGCGTATTCGAAGATTGAGCGTTCCGCCTGCTTGCGGGTTTTGGCCCAGCGTCCGTCGCCGAGGGTATTGAGATCCGGGGTTTTCTTGCCGAGTCCGACGTAACGGCCGATGAGCCATGCCTGCGGGAGGGGCACGTAGAGTTTGGCATCGTTGGCGTATTCGATGACGACGACATCTTCCTCGGCTCCCTCTGATCCGGTGGCGCGGCGGATGAGACCGCGGTAGCGACCGATGCCGTATTCCTGGTGGACGACGTATTCGCCTTCGGTGATGCCCGAGAGGTCGAGGGGGATGCGCTGCTGGCGCTGGCGGCGCTGGGCGGTGACGAGGCGGCGGGCGCGGGAATGCTGGTAGCGACCGAAGATTTCGGCATCGCAGAGGACCGAGAGGCGGGCGGCGGGGACGGTGAATCCGCTCGTGAGGTGGCCGAGCGCGCAGTCGAGGTGAGCGTCTTCGATGCCTTCAGCGCGGGTGAGTTCGCGGAAGCGTTCGATTTCGCCTTCGTTATTGAAGAACATGACGACGCGCCAGCCGTCGGCGTGCCAGCGGACGAGGCGGTCGGCGAAATCGCGCCGTCTGGCTTCGAGCATGACGAAGTCGCCGGCGTCGAAGGTGCCTGCGGGTTCGCCGTGGCAGGCCGTGCGGAAGTCCTCGGTGGTGGCCGAGGATTCCGGGACGGTGCCTTCTCCGATCCAGAAGTCGGCCCGGGGAGCGTCTTCGATGCCGACGGCGATGACGAGGTCGTGCGGGCCGATGCAGGAGGAAAGTTCGCAGAGCGGTTGGTCATCGGCGGCCTGGTGCAGGAGGAGAGAGCCTTCCGTTTCGCGGCCGACGCTCAGCTGGGTATCCGGGTCGAAGCGGCGGAGGCTTTCGATTTCCTCGCCGAACCATTCGATGCGGAGGGGGAGGTCGGCTTGCCATGAATAGACATCGATGATGCCGCCGCGGACGGCGAACTGACCACGTTCCGAGGCTTGACTGCTGCGTTCGTAGCCAGCTGCTTCGAGTTGGCGGCAGACATCTTCCATGGCGATGGAGGAACCGGTCTGGAGGGTGAGGGTCTGGGCTGAGAGGTGGCGGGGGAGGGGGACCTGTTCCGCGAGGGACGAGGCATTGAGAACGATGGGTTCGATGCCCTGAGGTGGCGAGCTGAGCCGGGAGAGCAGGGCGAGGCGTTCCGAGGAAGTTTCCTCGTCCGGGAGGGATCCTTCGCTGCGCTGTTCCTCGGCTTCCGGGAAGAAGAGCGAGGGGCCCCACCATGTGGCGAGGTCGTGCGAAAGGGCCTCCTGCGCGCGGAGGTCGTGAGTGAGAATCCAGACGCGGCGGGATTCGGCGGGATCGAGCGAGGCCAGCACGACGCCTGTGGCGAAGGCATGGGCCGCGGGGTGGACGTGCTCGAGGGCGGCCGGCTTGCGTTTGCGGCGGGTGCCCGTCGTTTTGGCGATGCGCAGACGACGGGCGAAGTCGCTGACTGCCGCGGTGCGGGCGCACAGGTCCCGGCCGGCTGGCCCGTGGGGGGCTGCCGTCGTTCCCGGGGCGGGACCGTCGTTCATGTGGCGGGGGATGTGGTATGCGGCGGCTTGCGATGCAAGAGCGGCTGGATGGATGCGGTTGTCATCGGCATTGCGCTGGGTGCGGCGCATCTGGTAGGTCTGGCGTCAGACACATGAAAACGAAACGACTGCTTCCGGGGATGCTGCTGATCACGATGGTGCTGGGCATGGGAGGGGTGAGTCCGGCAGAAGAAGGAGAAGTGCTGGGTCATGGAGCGGCGCGGTACCGGCTGCAGCCCGACTGGGCGAAGGCTGATCCGAAGATTGCGCCGGTGATCAATGCCCATGCCATGGCCGAGGGCCGGGACGGGCGCATTTATCTGGTGACCGATCATCCGCAGAATGACTTCCTTGTTTTCGAGAAGGACGGCAGGTACGTGCGGTCGATCAGTGCCGGTCTCGGGGGCGGGCATGGACTGGAGATTTTCGAAGCGGACGGAAAGGAATATCTGGTGCACATCGACTGCGGCTGGCATTTCAAGGCTGAGGGCTGGCAGCCATCGGCGGGTCAGGGCCGGGTGACCCTGCTGACGACTGACGGGGAGGTGGTCCGGAAGTTTCCGACTCCGTCCGAGCTGAGCGGGACGGTTGCGAAATTCATGCCCTGCGATGTGGCGCGGACGCCGACCGGGAACCTGCTCATCGCAGATGGCTATGCCAGTGACCGCATTTATGAATTCACGCTGAAGGGAGAATTGGTGCGCGAGTGGGGTGGTCCGGGTGGGGAGGCTGGTGGCTTGCGGAATGCACATGGAATTTCCATTGATGCCGACGACCCGCGGGGTCCGCTCGTGTGGGTGCCGTCGCGTGACGAGAACAAAGTGAAGGCCTTCACGCTGGAAGGGAAGCATGTGGACACCCTCGAGTTGCCCGGGGCGTATGCTGGCCAACTGGTATTCCGGGGCGACCGGATCTACACGGCGGTCTGCTGGAGCCGGGTGAAAGGCACGGGCGAGCGGCTGCCGTTTTCCGGATTTGTGCTCGTGCTCGACCGGGCCACGCGGCGGGTGATCAGTGCGCCCGGCGGAAGTGAGCCTGTCTATGTGGATGGGAAGCTGCAGCCGATGGTGCAGGCCCAGCCGGTTTTCCGGCATTGTCATGATCTGTATGTGGATGCGGACGGCGACATTTATGTGGGGGAATGGAATGCCGAGCGGCGGTATCCTGCGAAGCTGCGCCTTGTGAAGTGAGCCGTGCGGGAGAGTGGGGTTTTCAGTTGAAACCGGGGGCTGGAGCCGCAACGCTGGCCATCCCTCTGGCGGCCTGATGAGCGCGTGCCGGAGAATTTCATTTTCCGCCGTCATGCCGCACCGCAATATCACCGATGATGTCCGCATTGCTGACATTCACAGCCTGATTTCGCCCGAGATCATCATGCACGACATTGATCCCGGGGAGAAGGCGTATGAATTTGTGGCGCACAGCCGGCGGGCGGCCGAGGCCGTGCTGCAGCAGCGGGATGACCGGCTCCTTGTGGTGGCTGGTCCGTGTTCCATTCACGACGAGAAGGCAGCGCTCGAGTATGCGACGCTCATCCGGGAAGAAGCGAAGAAGCACGCGAAGGACCTGTGCATTGTCATGCGGGTCTATTTCGAGAAGCCCCGCACGACGGTGGGCTGGAAGGGCTACATCAACGACCCCGGGCTCGACGAGAGCTTCGACATCAACCACGGGCTGCGGCTGGCGCGGACCCTGCTTGCCAAGCTCAGCCAGATGGAGATCGCCTGCGGCACGGAATTCCTCGATACCATCAGCCCGCAGTACGTGGCCGACCTCGTCACGTGGGGAGCCATCGGGGCGCGCACGGTGGAAAGTCAGGTGCACCGGGAACTGGCCAGCGGCCTGAGCATGCCCGTGGGCTTCAAGAACGGGACCGGCGGCGGCATTGGGATTGCCATTGATGCCATCCGGGCGGCGGCCTGTCCGCACCGGTTTCTGAGTGTGACCAAGCAGGGAGTGGCGGCGATCATTCACACGACCGGGAATCCGACCTGCCACATCATTCTGCGGGGTGGGAAGACCGGAGCGAACTACGATGCGGCGACCGTGGCCGATGTCAGTGGCCAACTGGAGAAGGCCGGGCTGGTTGCGAGCATCATGATTGACTGTTCACACGGGAATTCGAACAAGGATCACCGGAATCAGCCAGCCGTGGCGGGCGATGTGGCGAGTCAGATCCGGGCGGGCTGCCGCGCGATCACCGGGGTGATGATTGAGAGTCATCTGGTGGAAGGACGCCAGGACGTGGTGGCCGGGAAGGAACTGGTCTATGGCCAGAGCATCACGGATGCGTGCATTGGCTGGGAGGATACCCGGTCGGTTTTTGCGCAGCTGGCGGATGCGGTGGCTGACCGGCGGGACCGGAGGAGGCTGTGAAGTGGAGCAGGGCGGGATCCCGTGGACGCGCTCTTGCGGGTGGCGGCGGGAGCCATGACGGACGCTGGCAATCATGAAGGCATCCCGATTTCAGTACCGCCGACGGGTGACCTTTGCAGAGACCGATCTGGCGGGCATCATGCATTTCTCGAATTTCCTCCGCTGGATGGAGGAAGCGGAGCATGCCTTCTACCGGTCGCTGGGGCTCAGTGTGCATCCGGTGCAGCATGGGTTTCCGGATACCGAGACTGGCTGGCCGCGGGTTCGGGTGAGTGCCGAGTATTTCCGGCCGCTGCAGTTCGAGGAAGAAGCCGAGGTGGAAGTGCTGGTGGCCGAGATGCGGACGAAGGCGCTGCGGCTGGCCTTCCGGATCTGGAAGTCGCCGGATCAGGCGGCGGCGCGGGAACTGGCGGCGGCGGGCGAATTCGTGGTGGTGGCGGTGCGGGCCCTTCCGGGGACGCGGGAAATGAAGTCGGTACCGATACCGGAAGCCTTCCGCGAACGTATCGAGTCAGTGCCTGCGGAAGCCCTGGAGCTTCCGGTGGCGAAGCGCGCATGATTTGATTTCAACCAGCATTCCTGTGAACAACAAAATGAACAGCACCGCAATTTCCTGGGTCCTCGGCGTCATTATCTGCTGGGGTCTCTACAGCGTCTTCCTGCACATGGGGAGTCTCGGCATGAAGGTCGAGGGAGTGAAGCCCGATCCGACGGCGAACCGCATGAAGGCATTTCTGTGGGTGGGGATTGCGTATTTTCTGGTGGCGGTGGTGGGGCCTCTGATTGTGCTCAAGCTGCGGGGGGCGGTGGTCACGCAGATGCCGGCAGCGGCATCCATGAACAGTCTCATTGCGGGCCTGCTGGGAGCGGTGGGGGCCTTCTGTCTGCTCATGGCGCTGAGCAGCGGGCGCAGTCCTGCGGAAAATAAGCAGCTCATCGCGCTGGTGCCGACGCTCGTCTTTGCCGGTGCTCCCCTCGTGAATGCGATGGTCAGCGTGACCAAGGAAAAGATGTGGGGTCATACGCCGCCGCAGTTCTTCATCGGCCTGGTGCTGGCAGCGGTGGGTGCGGGACTGGTGATGGCCTACAAGCCGAGCGGCGGGCATGGTCCAGCTCCCGAGAAGAAGACGGGATCGGTTCCGGCCGTGCGGGCGGCGGCTCCGGCTTCCGCGGTGCCTGCGCGTCCAGTCATGGCGGCGCGTCCAGCTCCGGTGATTGGCGAAGGCTTTGCGGATGTGACGACGCGTCGGTACTGGGTCTCGTGAGGAGAAATCCGGCCGGAAGCTTCTGCTGAATTCATGCGCCACGAACGCATCCAGTCACGGCGCGGGGAAATCCGCTCGGCTCAGTGGGAACGGCTGCGGGCGCTGCTCGACACGATTCTGATCACGAATCCGTTTCACCGGAAGCGGATTGGTCATCTGACTCTGGAAACACTGGATGACTTCACGCAGCGCTGTCCGCTCATGACGAAGCGGATGATTGTGGCCGACCGCGAGGCCAATCCGCCGTACGGAACGAATCAGACTTATCCGATCGAGAACTACACGAGGTTCTGTCAGACGAGCGGGACCACTGGGCCGCCGCTGACGTGGCTGGACAGCCGGGACGACTGGAACAGCATGCTCGGGGCATGGCAGGTGATCTATGATCATGCGAAGCTGGAGCCTGGCGAGGACCGCTTGTTCTTTCCGTTTTCCTTTGGTCCCTTCCTTGGGTTCTGGACGGCCTTCGAGGCGGCAAGCCGTCTCGGCTGCATGGTGATTCCCGGCGGTGGGATGAGCAGTCAGGCGAGGCTGCAGCTGATGGCGGATCACCGGGTGACGGTGCTGGCGACGACGCCGACGTATGCCCTGCACCTCGCGGAAGTGCGGGAAGCGTCCGCGGGCCTCCGCGGGATGGAATTTCCGCTGCGCCTGATCATTGTCGCAGGCGAACCCGGGGGGAGCCAACCGGCCCTGCGGAGCCGGCTGGAAGCGGAGTGGCCCGGGGTGAAGGTGTTTGATCATCATGGGCTCACCGAGACGGGGCCAGTGAGTTTTCAGGCGGCGGGCAGTGCGAGCCGCCTTGAGGTGCTGGAGGATCTGCATTTTGCCGAGATCCTTGATCCCGCGACGGGGCGGGAGGTGCTGGAGGGAGGCGAGGGCGAACTGGTGGTCACGACGCTGCAGCGATTGGGCTGTCCCATGCTGCGGTACCGGACCGGTGACCTCGTCCGGAAGGTTTATGCCGATGACACAGGGGCCCTGTGTCTGGATGGGGGAATTCTGGGGCGGTACGATGACATGGTCTGTGTGCGTGGCGTGAATGTGTATCCTTCTGCGGTCGATGCCTTGCTGCGGCAGTTTCCGGAAGTCGGGGAATACCAGGTTCGGGAGTCGCGCACAGGAGCGCTGCTCGATCTGCGGCTCGTGGTGGAAGTGAAGCCCGGACTGCGGGATCCCGAGCTGGGCGACCGCATCAGCGCGGCCCTGCGGGATGCGCTGCAGATCCGGGTGCCTGTGCAGGTGGTGGCTCAGGGGACTCTGCCAAGGTTTGAATTCAAGGCCCGGCGGTGGATCAAGGAGACTGCCGGAGTTTAGCCTGGGGTTCCAGCGTGCTTCCGTGGCGTAGGGTGGGTGACTTCTGCGGTCTTTCCCGCTACAGCTCCAGTAGGTCTGCCCTACAGCGACGCCCGCCGCGCTGCCAGCCTGGTTCTGCAGCAGGTCCCTTGAAGCAGATCAGAGCGATGCGGTAAAGGCTTCGATGGAATCGGAGACGATGGCGGCGCGGTGGAGGGCGCGGAGTTTCTCAGGATCGGCGATAGCTTCGATGGAGTCGCGGAGGCCGTCGGGGATGGGGCCGAAGCGGAGATCGAGGGCTTCGAGGACGGATTGGCGGCGGGAATGGGTGCGCTCTTCCATGCGGCCATCCTCGCGGCCTTTGAGTTCGCCGGTCTGCATGCCTTCCTGGCGGAGTTTCTGGGCGAGGGTCATGGCGGCGGTGCGGTGGGGTTCAGAACCGATGGATTTGATTTTATGGAAGAGGGCATCGTTGTCAACGGAGTCGCGGCTGTACAGGTAGCTGACGATGAGGTGGAAGGTGTCGATGAGAACCATGGCGAGGAGTTCTTCGTCCCAGATCGGGTCGCTGAGGAGCTCGCCGGAACGTTCGGCTTTGAGGACACGGCGGGTGAGGATGCCGTCGGGGGTGCTGCGGATGGCGTCGAAGGGGAGAGATGCGAGCTGGATGAGTTCGTAGAGGAAGTCGGGGAGATAGCGGCGCATGGGGGTGCCGGGATATGGTGGACACGGAACGCATAAACTCCAAACTTCACGACATGAAGACGACGACCAGGAACGCGGGGTCTGCCCCCACCGGCAAGCTTCCCCGTCAACGGAACAGTTCACAAGTAGAGTCCGGGGCGGGCATTGGTTCGGTTTTGGGTTGTGCCTTCTGCTGGCTGAAGATGCTCGGAGGCACGTTGCCGAGGGCTTCATGGGGGCGCTCTTCGTTGTAGGTTGTCATCCATTCGTGGACGATTTCGCGGACTTCGCTGAGGGAGGTGAACACGTGCGCATCGAGGACCTCGCGCCGGAAGGTCCGGTTGAAGCGTTCAATTTAGGCGTTCTGCGTGGGTTTGCCGGGTTGGATGTAATGGAGCCGCACGCTGTGGGCCTCGGCCCAGGCGACTACTTTCGCGGAGTAGAGTTCCGGTCCGTTGTCGATGCGGATCTGATCCGGCAGGGGCCGGCTCTCCCCGATCTGGTCGAGCACCCGGACGACCCGCTCCGCGGACAGCGAACTGTCGACTTCGATGGCCAGAGCCTCGCGCGCGCCTTCGTCGATGATGTTGAGGGTGCGGAAGTGCTTCCCGCAGAACAGCGTATCGTGCATGAAGTCCATGGCCCACATCCGGTGCGGTTCGGCGGGAACGTCGAGCGGTTGGCGGATCCGTTCCGGCAGCCGCCGTTTGGCCCGGCGTGGCAGATTGAGCTTCATGGCTCGATAGACACGCAGGACGCGCTTGTGGTTCCAGCGGCAGCCCCGCTGGCGCAGCCAGTGGAAGCACTTCCAGAACCCCCAGCGGCCGTGCCGGCCGACAACCTCGTTGAGTCGCCCGATGACCTCGGCGTCCCGGTCATCGGGGGGCGGGGACGGTCGATACCACGTGGTGCGGCTGACTTTCACCAGTCGGCACGCCCGCGACACGGGAAGGTTCTGTTCCCCGATGAGCCAACCGGCCGCCTCGTGGCGGTCGGCTGGCGTCAGAGCTTTTCTTCGAGGAGTTCCTTGAGCGCGTGGTTCTCCATCGCAAGATCGGCATACACCCGCTTGAGCCTGGCGTGTTCGCCTTCGAGTTCCCGTCCGCGGGTGAGCAACGACAATCCGCACGCCGAATCGCTCTTCCGCACCCTCAAGCACCATCCTTCCCTGCCGGCCGCAGGCTTCGCCACGCTCGAGGAAGCCCGCGCATGGACCCACCGCTTCGTGCAGTGGTACAATCATGAACACCTGCACAGTTCCCTGCGCTTCGTGACACCGGCTCAGAAGCACGCCGGAGAAGACGCCGCCATCCTCGCCAGACGCGCGGAAGTCTACCGCACGGCCAGGGCACGCCATCCGGAACGCTGGAACGGCCGCAGCACCCGCAACTGGTCCCCGGTGCGCTCCACCACCCTCAACCCAGTCTCCCAGCGCTCCCTCGAACCCATCGCCAAACGCGCCGCGTGATCAATTCGCATGATAAACTGGACAACTACCTTGACATCTATCGGGGGTAAGGTTGCCGAGCTTCTCATGGGGCCGCCAGTTGTTGTAGCGACCGAACCATTCTTCCAGACTCTCGCGCAAGGCCGGCAGCGTGCCGTGCTCGAATAGGTAAATCCGTTCGTATTTCACGCTCCTCCAAAGCCTCTCGATGAAGACGTTGTCCATCCAGCGCCCTTTGCCGTCCATGCTGATTTTCACTCCCAGATCCGCCAGGCGGCCCGTCCATTCCGCAGAGGTGAATTGGCAGCCCTGGTCGGTGTTGAAGATCTCCGGGACCTTGCCGGTGGAGTTCAGGGCCTTCTCCAAGGCCTCAAGGCAAAGATCGGTTCCCATGGTGTTGGAAAGCGCCCAGCCCAGCACCTTGCGCGAATTCCAGTCCATCACCGCGCACAAGTAGGCGTGGCCTCTGGGCATGGGAACGTAGGTGATGTCGGCGCACCACACTTGGTCGGGCCGGTTGATGGCGAGGTTGCGCAGCAGGTAGGGATACTTGCGGTGACCGTCGTCCGGAATGCTGGTCCGCGGCTTGCACCAGATCGTTTCCTGGCCCATCTCGCGGCGCAGACGTGCGACCCGTTTGCGATCAGTTTTCACGTCGTAATCGCGCTCCAGCACCGTCACCAGACGGCGACTGCCAAGGCACGGATCCTTCATGTAGATCTCATCCAACAGCCGTTTGATGCGGATGTCTTCCAGGTCCTCTTCCACGGGTTTGTAGGTGATCGTGGAGCGTGCCACGCCTAACAGCCTTGATTGTTTCCTCATGCTGATTTTGGGATGATTTTTGTCCACCAACGCGATGCGATCCCTTACAGACCGAGTTGTTTGGACTTTTTTGTCAGCCAGTCCAATTCGACGGCCTGCTGGCCGATTTTGGCGTGGAGCTGGGCGCGTTCGCGTTCGAAATCCTCGGCTTCGGTCTTGCCGGCACCGGGGCCGAAGACGCTCGCCGCTCCCTGGGCCATCGTCTTCTTCCACTCGGAAACCTGCACCGGGTGAATGTCGAATTCCTTGGCGATCTGCTGGATGGTTTTGACGCCCTTGAGCGCCTCAAGCGCCACGCGGGCCTTGAATTCGGGGTCGTGTCTTCTGCGTTTGCCTTTCATTTTGTGTGTGTTCGGTTCGGTTTAAATGCCGCTCCCACACACCACAATCATAGCTTAGCCACTGGCCCGATTTTCTGGGTCCGGCTCAAACCCAGAGCGGTGAAACGAAGACCAAAGCCGCATCAGCTACTGAATGTTCCCCGGCATCAAATGATCGAGATCAGCCACCGCTCCCGCTATAAGAAAACCGCAGATGAAATTATCCCAAACGATCCTTAAGTTAGCGCCATTCGGGTCGGTCCCCGCAATAGAACAAATGCGTCTTCCTCGATGGGAAAATGTTTCAATGCGCGGACTGACCCCAGAGACGTGGGAGATCCCGCCACTTCGGCCCGGTAGATCAGATTGGTCGCGAGCGGATTCTTCGCCACGTTGAGTTGCAGGTAGCGTGCCTCGCCCACTTGTTCAAAGGTCGTCAGCACAGTGCCCGGGTTGGACTCCAGCCGAGGAGTGCCAAGCGCGAGCTCGATTAGATTTTCATGTCCGTCGCCATCCGGGTCCTGATCGTCGGGATCACCAACGTGCACAGAGACTTCCGCGCGTCTCCAGTTTCCAATGGCGTCGCTGGCCAAGACCCGGATCGCATACGTTGCTGATGGAAGTCCCCGCGTGTCCCAGTTGACCGTATGGTTCTCCGCTGCAGTGGTGCTGCCGAGGACGATTTCCTGACCGAGATATTGGTTCCAATAGCTGATCTCGAGATTCCCAACACCCACGCCACCATCCGTCAGGTGCTTATGCAGCCAATCCTGACCGATGATGGAACGAACCTGGTGGTCTCTACCCCAGGCCAAAAGGAAAGCGACATTCCTGGAACGCTATGACGGCAGTAGCATCACCCGAAGCTCAAGCCCACGGGCCTTCTCTGTATGACCGCCAACCTTCGTTTTCCGGGGCCGACCCCTTTCCTTATGGTTAGGCGTTTTTGTGTTTGGGTCGATGGCGCGAGAAAAATAAAAATCCAGCTGAGCCGAACAGGACCAACAAACTGGCGCTTGGCTCGGGAACGACTTGGATCTCAATGCCGCCGTCCCAACCAGTGCTAACGCCCGGGGCAAGAGTGTAATTGCCGGCAGCGAGATTTTTGAATTGTTGAATCTCCCCGTCGGCGAAAGTTGGCGTTGCTGGGCCACCGGGTGTGCCCGAAAAGGAAGTGGTGCCGATTACCGTGTTAGTAGCTAATCCGATACCTAGGATAGTGCTGCCGTCCGCCGAAAAATCGAACGAGGCGGCGGGATGTGATCCAAACCCCGAATACTGCAAAAGCGGCGATGTTATCAGTGCGTCGCCGGTGGAATAATTTCCGAAACGGCGGTCATCATCCGCTCCCGTCGTATTGGTATTGGTTATCGTAATTCCATCCAGCCAGTCGATCTGGCCTGTCGTTCTGTCGATAGTTAGAATTAGGTTTGCTGCTTGGCCCTGCGTGGTAACGAGCGTCAGGGCAGTCGCGACGAGTGCGGCCACTCGGTGGATATTTTGTGGTTTCATCGTGTCGTTTCTTCTATTTTTGGTTATTTTGGTTACTTTGCTGCTAGGAGTTTGCTTTTTGCGGGAGGCCCCTGAAACAGCCGTTGGGCCGGATCGGAGGCGGGGAAATGGGGTTGGGTATTCACTTTGTCGAGAGCGAGTGCCAAGAGGGATCGGGGCACGGGCGGGTGCAGGGCAAGGCCGTTGAGGTTCAGCCGCCGTAGATCACGCCGTCTGGAATCTCGTAGCGCTCGGCACCGATGCGCACGATCGTAAGATCACCCTGGCGGGAGGTGCTGAAGGCGCCCCCGTCGGCCTGGCTGGTGTCGGCACTGGTGGCGCGGCCGTTGGTGAAGAAGATCGAGCGCTTGCGGCCGTCGGGCTTCGTGACGGTGACGACGCCGTTGCCGTTGCCTTCCCGCTTCACGCCGAAGGGCGCGGAGATGGTGGGCTGGCCGTCGCCCATGGAGGCGGAAATGCTCCCGGTGGCATGGTAGTCAGTGCCGGCCACGATGGCATCCCTGCCAGAATCGTATCCGGCTTGGTCGGTGGAGACGCAGGCGGGGAGGGAAACCGCGCAGGCGGCAAGTAGGGCAAATTGTTTCAGGTTTTTCATGGGTGTTGAACGGGGGTGAGTGGGGCGGTGCAAGGGTTTGGGAATGCGATCAAAGTTCGATGGCCCTGTTGATCTTGAAAAGCCAGCCGGCTTCCCCAGCCTTGAGCTTGTATTGCAACTGGCGGGTCTTGCCGGTGGGCTTGGCGTTTGAGTCGCCAGCCTCGTAGAGCGGGAAGCGGCGCAGTAAGGTGCCCTCTCCCACGGCGAACTGGTCGTGGCCCATGTAGCCTTTTGAGTTCACCTTGTCCTCCCCCAGATCCGGCAGGGTAATCTCGGTCAGGGATTTCTTCTTGTTGGCCGCATAGGCGACCAGCGAGCCATAACTTCCGCTTCCGGCCGAGGTGACATAGACATAGATTTCCGGGAAGCCGTTGCCATCCAGATCTCCGACTTCCGCACCGGTCACTGAGCCGTCCACCTCAACCACGATGGGCTTGTTCTCGCCTTCCAGACCGCCCGGGGTGATGGTAAGCTTGTTCAAGGAGCCTTCGTTGGGGCAATTCACCTGGAAGGTGATGCCTTGCAGCGAGAGCTTTTTGTCGAAGCCTTTGGGCTTGGCTGGAGCGGCCTCCTCGCCTGTGGAGACCAGGGGGCAGACGGCCAAGATAATCAGAGACAGGAGTATCGCCGGGGATTTCATGGGCTTGCAGGGTTGTTGGTATGGGCTGCTGTCCGTGTGATTCTCCCTTTGGTCGTCATTCCGCGAAGATGGCGCGCATGAACTTCCTGGGCTCGCCGGGGACCACGGTGCCGGGGGCGCGGAAGGTGCGGTAGACCCAGCCGGAACTGAGCGCCGGCAGTCCAAGTTGGATCGCGTTTGCATCGGCTCCAGCCACTTCCGTCACGGTGAGTGCCCATGAAGCCAGGTCGGTGGATGCCTGAATCTTGTAGGACAGCCCTTCGTCGACCTGCCTCAAGCCGAGTTCACTGCCAGCCGGGTCGGCGGGATCGGCCACCGTTCCAACGCGCACCGGCAGGGTCAAGGTGAAGACTTGCTCAGAGTTCACCGTGGCGATCTTGCCGACGATCTTGCCGCCGTTGACACCGCTGGAGGGATTGCCATCGGTGGCGAACTCGCCCCAGTTGTTGAGGTTGTCGCCATCCGGGTTGGCGGACTTGGCACGTTCTGCCGTCTGGCCGGCACCGGGGTAATAGGAGCTGATCCAGGAATCATACGGAGCGGGAACCGTGGTCAGGGTGATTACGCCCGGGTTGGTGACCCGGTAGGCTAGATCCGAGTAGCGGATCTGATACCAGTTCATCCCGAGTTTGAAAATCTTGTTGTTGGGAATTGGGTCGGCGGCTGTGTCCATGAAGATGCCGCCAGCGCCGCCGTTGATTCCCCGGGATTCCGAGTAGTCGATCAGCAACAGCTTGGTGCCGATGGGGAGCTTGGTATCATCAATCACCCTCAAATCCAGAATCGGGGTCAGACCCAGGAACTTCTCCATCTTGAAATCACCTTCGATCACGATCGAACTACTCGTCCCGGTACTGGGCCGAAGAGTGAGGATTGTCTTGGAAGCATACTTAAGATCGAGGGAGGTTTCGAGGTAAAGTTGCGCGCTGACATCCGAAGTCCTCAATTTGATATCCATAGTTCCATCGCCTTCAACGGTCAGGGTCTCGGTTGGTGTACCGCTGATGGAACCTTCGGCAATCAAAAGGCCTTGGCCTTGGACATTCATGCTGGCACCGCCAGTCAGGAGCATGTCGCATCGGGCGTCGCTTATTGTGAGCTCCGCATTTCTGCCAATGTCGAGGCTTGTCTGTGTGCCGGAAACCTTGATGGAGGCATCTCTTGGCTCCAGGTAGACTTTCGCGCCCGGCACCGGAAATTCCTGCCCGATATGGAAGGTAGTGGCTTCGCCCGGAGCACTCTCGGCAATGACTAGCCTGCCACCATTCAAATCCATCACATTGATCGGAGCATCATCCTTTGGCAAACCTATGTAAAATATGCCACCCTTTCCGAGGATGGTTAAGCGACTGTTTTCATCCGCGAGGTTGATTGAACTAACACTCGGGTACACGGCATTGAATGTGTTGTTGCCGATGACTTCCACGGTATTCGTGCCTGATCCTTCCAATAAAAAAGCCTCGAAGGTCGCCGAATTGCCAATCGTGAAATCGGAATTCTTAAGCTCCAATATTGCCATCGGATTGGGCGTCCAGTTGGGCTTATGACCCAGGAGCTTGGTATTGGCCCCCAAGATGAGCGAGCTTCCATCAACTTTAAGGAAGTTCGTCTGGAGAGCCGTGTCTGACACGTTCAAGCTCAGTTGCCCGCGGTTTTTCACCTCGAATTTGGAATTAGTGGCACCTGAGGCACCTACGATGAGGTGGGAACGTTCGAGGGTGAGTGCCCCGCCATCGACGACCACGTTGTTGGCCTCTGAGGGGAACCAGAGTCGCTGGTCAGCATTTAATCCAGGGCCGACTGCACCGGAGTTGAGAAATTTCAGGGATGCCCCTGTTGGCACGCTGACTATCGTACTCGGGCCGACCTGTCGACTCAGACCGGCGATGGTGTTGGCTGTGCCTGCCGCAGCGCTGATCGCAAACGACGATGAGCTTGTGAGGGCATCTTGCGACTCCTGTCCTTCGCCAAATCGCAGGACCGAGTTGTTAAGACTCAGGAGCGGGTTATCGCCAAAGAACCCCAGCCTGGCTTTCAATAAACTGAGATCGACTCCCTCGAGTCTGAACGCATTGGTCTGGTAGGGTCTGATCGGGTACGATATTACGAATTCCACCCTTTTAAACGTGCTAATTGCAGCAGCGCGAGGGGCACCTGGGAGGACGCCCGTGGCGATCCAGGTTGTATCGCGGTAGGCACGATAGGCTGCATCTGTGTAGGAAACATCTTCTTCCATTTGCATGCCGCCAAGTGGATCTCCGTTCCATGGGCCGTCTTGATTTATTTGAAGTGAGGTATAGGCGCTGGTGTTGGTCAGGTTGGAAGAGAGGAGGCCTCCACCCGTAGACGTCAACTGGTAGACCTGCGCAGCGGCCGGTTGGATTGCGGCCAGGCCGGCAAAGGCCAGGGCATAGCAGGGGAAGGATGAGTTTTTTGCTTTCATGGTTTTTTCAATATGGTGGGAGATCGTTTCAGATTCTCCGGCATTCAGATTTGATGCTCAGCTAGAAGTTGGTAGTGGTAAAGAGAGAATTTTTCTGCTAGATGATTTGCTTTGTGCGGGAGGCCCCTGAAAGAGCCGCTGGGCCGGACCGGAGGGCGGGAGAAAGGGGGTTGCGGGGGGAAGAGGGGGCGGAAGAGGTGTTTCCTCCTTCGCCGAGGCTTCGGCGGACAGGTCGGTGCGTCGGTGGTCGGTGTTTCGGTAAGAAAAATCCCCAGTCCGCGCCGGTAAACGGCTGACTCGGGAGATTTCACGGCGATTTTCATTCGCCGCGAGCGTAGCCTTCCGAACCGATAGATCTCGAGTCAGCGGGAGTCAAGAAGGTCTTTGATGGAAAGGGGATGCAGCTGGAGTGCCCCCGGAAGTTGATCCACTTCTTATGAGAGTTTTGGGTTTGGGTTCGGTTCTTCGGGTTTGGGTGGAGTTGGCTTCTCGGCTGGATGATCGGAGATCGGGACGCCCTTGGCAAGTCTCG
>Ga0315903_10003005_pt1 | contig 23937 bp, 43 predicted proteins | sample LakEriMetagenome_7_FD_203524 | JGI IMG/M metagenome (GOLD analysis project Ga0315903, IMG submission 203524) | Freshwater fungal communities from buoy surface, Lake Erie, Ohio, United States - Buoy 2 MA119 | ecosystem: Environmental > Aquatic > Freshwater > Lake | place: USA: Lake Erie, Ohio... | reverse complement strand
TATAAATTGTAAAATTAACGTACATAAATTACTAATTTAGACGTAAAACAAAAAAACTTATGTAGAAATTTACCGAGTATTTTTTTCAATATTTTCATGTTATGACTTTCTAGGTAAAAGTAATGCTGTTTCAAATGGTTCTATTTTTGGAGTTTCGTGAAATTCTCCCTCCCACCATTTATCTTCTTTTTTTGCGTTTTTTGATATTCCAACTTTAGTTAATTCTTCTAATTCATCATAACCACATTCATATCCAGTAACAACAACTCTCATTTCTGGATCTTCCTGTGACAATTTTTCAATTAATTCTTTAACTTTCATGGTTTAATTTTTGTGTTATTAATTTTATCCATTGTATTCTAGATATTTGTTTATTATCAAGAATAGAAAAAGCATAAGATGAATTTTCTTTATAATTTCTTTTTATCATCTCCGCTTGTTCTTTTCTGGATTCTATTTTCCTAATATCATGGACCATGTTCAGTATATTGTCAATATATTTTTTTGTTTTCTCTCCTGCACCACAAATTTTTTCTATTTCGTCTTTTAATTGTAATGCTATTTCAAAATCAAAGTCTGTTTCTATCTTTTCATAGAAAGCTTCACATGGTGGCATTTCAGAATCAACATAATATTCAATTAAGTTGTTTTGTGAGTTCAGTTGTGATTTAACTCTATGGCAAAATAAATACCAATCAGATTTTAATTTAATTCTATTTTGTCCGTTGTTATACGATATAACAATTCCCTCTTTACCTTTCCAATGTTTAATAGTTTCTGATATTTTATAAAGATCATTAGTATCTAGAAAGTTATATGACTGTGGAGTTGGCATCTGACCAATTTTTCTCCATATATCAACCAAATCAGATGAAGAAACAACACACATTCCGTTTTTGTTTATAGCACCAATAAGATAGAACTCTATTTGTTGTGGTCTAACAACAATAACATTATTGGGTGTTACAATTTCAAACAAAAGACTAAGGTGTTGATTTTCTTTTAAGAAATCAACTACGTTTGGATATTTTTCTGGTAGCAATTCAAAATCTTTAGCATTTTCTTGAAGAGTATAGGAAACCGTTCCTCTCGTTCTCATAGAGAACTGACCATTAACATAGTCTGCTATAAGAAGAGAACCATCTATCTTATCTTCAAGTTTCCAATCTTTAAAATCTTCTGGAGTCGGATAACATTCTGGTTTTTCTCCATAGTTAAAAAACTTAGGAAAACCAGAAGATAAAACATTACCTTCTTTGTCTGTAATCAAAGAACGATAAAATAAATTATTCTTATTCCACTTTGCATCTATTTCTGGTGTTATTAAATAACAATCCAGACCGCAAAACTTATTTGGAACGATATTAAAATATCCTTCTTCTGTTGGTAGATGTACTTTCACTTAAAGTTTAGATTTATTTAAAGCATCGTAATACTTTAAATTCTCATCTTCATGGTGTCTAGCTATTACGTTTGCAATTTTTTTGGAAGTCGTGTGTTCTTTCTCAACGTTCTCTCCCTTTTTAATTTGGTTTTTTAAAATCTTCTTTGTTTTATCTAATGGAAGATTTAACTCTTTTGAATGTTTTTTTACCAATTCATTTTCTGATTTTGGTTTTTTTAAACCAGTAAGAATTGATTCAATTTTTTCATCATATTTTTTCATATTGATATTTACCGCTATTCACGATACTCCCAAAGTTCATTGATATCTAAAAGTTTAGATACACACCCATTTACTCTTTCAGTCCAGCTTGAATGAAAATGTCCATATAAATGTAGACTTGGACTACATAGTTTAAAGATTTCATCCATGACCGCTCGTTCATCGGTTAAATCTTCTAGTAAATACGCATCTTCCCTTGCCCACCCATATACCATTTCATTAAATTGTTGAGGAAAGCAATGTGATGGGGCCGTATGGGTCACTAGAATATCAACCTTTTGACAGGATTCTTTATTGAAAACAACGCCCTCGTCTTCCCAATAAGAAACTCCAACGGTTCTTCCCGTTCTATCAATAGATACTGCACCCCCAATCAATTGAATATGTTTAGAATTATGTTCAAAAACCGAGTAATCCTCGATTAATTCAAAATTATCCAAACATATTCTATCATTTCCTTTGAATGCCGAAGGATCATCATGGTTTCCACGAATAGCATAAAAATTAATATTTCTTTTTTGAAATTGTTCACTTAGCTTTTCGTAAGTAGTCAAATCTTTATTTGGATTAAACCCAACACCCAAATCGCCAACTGAAATAATATTTGTGTTTGAAATATTTTTTGAATTTATATTATGAATAAGATCAGGCCAATCACCGTGATTGTCACCTAAAAATAATATTTGTTTATTACCATCCAGATTCTTCGTCATCATTAGTTTGATATATTCTATACTGTTTTATCTCTTCTGTCAATATTTCTTTTAAACGAGCTAATGCAAGTTCGTATGTATCACATTCTTCTTCGATTTCATCTACAATGTATCCATGATGACAAACTAAATATTTTGGCGGAAATCCATAACTCCATTTAGTTTCTATATACCAATGACAATCTCGATCTTTATGATGGTCTTTTCCTATTAATACATACCACTCGTCAGTTAAGTCTGTAATTTCTTCAATAATTGTTTTCATATATTTAACTTATACGGCTTATCAACAATCACATAATATGTTCCAGAAACTTCTTCAATTCTGTAGCTAGATCCTTTGGGTAAAGGTTTATTTTTAAATGCTTTATCTACAACTTCCCAAACCGGTTTATAATCTTTATTTTTAATAAGTTTATCAATTTTGTCCTGATACCTCTGTGGAATCCTAAATTGCTTTTGGGGTTTCCAATATCCGTGAATTGGGTCTAATACTTTCGCGTTAGGAATGCGAGAAATATTAAGAACACCATCTCCATCCACACCCATATCTCGATAACCGTCATTTCTGTGATAATTCAAATACTCTTCTATTGCTTTCTTTATCTCCCAAGCAATAGTTCCTCTTATCATTTCTTTACACCCTACACCAAAGGATGAATTAGGATGATCAAGATGAGGTCTATTTTTTTTAGACTTCCAATCTTCGCTTTCTTCTACAATTTCTCCACGATCATCATACTCATTACCATATTGATCATAGAAACTACCATATTGATCATAGAAACCACCATTACCATCATATTCCCGTTTTGCATTAGGGGGAAATGCATGGTATCTTATAGTATTTTCAATATGCTGACCCTCGTCATATGTAAGACCTCTGTCCCAATATACCTCATCCATAGCCATTTTAATTTGACCGGATTGAAGCCGAGAATAAGTTTCTAAGGCCGAGATTAGAACGAATAGGTGTCTTTTATCAAATTCTATTGAAATTCTTTCAGATTTTTTCTTTTTCATCTTTATTGTTTATGTGTTTTCTTTTGAAAGAATCGAGATTAAAATGATGTTTTGCTATGTTATAAATGGTGTTTGTCTGCATCGCAACACCACATTGCATTGTATATTGTTTGAGTGCATTTACATCTCCATTAACGTAATATTCTTTATGTAATCTTCGCATTCTTCTATTTTGAGCTAATACGTCTTTACCCAAAAAAACTACAAACGCAGAAATATCATCTTCCCAATTTTTGAATATTTTCATATATCACTTATATTATAAATTTTCTCCTTCGTCAAGTATTACTCTATCTTTTAACCAAGCACACAAAGCCCAGTGATAATATGTGTAGTTGGGATCTCCTTCGTAATGAAAAAACGCATGACCCAAATCATATTGAATTTGTTTCATAACTTTATTTTTAATTCCTTTTGGTGCTCTACTTTCCAACATCCAAGAGTCCAAAAATACTTTACAATCCATTCCAAAGTCCCATGTAAAATATGCAAGATGATTGTGACGATCTACATGGTAGATATCAATATAAATTGGTTCTTTGCATTTTATTATTCCAAGTTCGTAAATTGTATCTGGTATTTTAAGTTTCACAATAAATATTATTATCTTTTAAAGAAAAAAGTCAATATGAAATTTCCAAGCTTTAGCACAATTTACGTACAATATGCAACATATTTAAGTTTTAACATATATCGAAATAGCGATAATTCTTTGTTAGGAACATTGACAAGAAATCCAAAATATACATATGATTTATCTTTTGCTACTGGAAAAGAATCTTTAGTATCAACTACACCATCTTTATGTAAGGACGTGTTTTTAGCTAAAGACTGTTTAAACTCATCAGATTCTTCGGACTCTTATTAGTACTCTAAAAATATTGGTGTGTTTTTACCAACATAAGCACCTTCAACATTAAATTGAAAATATTCCTCTGCTTCTTCTTCTGTCATATCTTCTGTTAATATTTTAATACACTTAGAACGATCATAAACAGCTACTGGATTTCCAAACTGTCTTCCGATACCAACAAAAGCATCTTCAAATCCATCCGCCAATAAAACTTCTTCGTCGTCGTGTAGACAATTTTCTAAAATTTCATTCATCATATTTTATTATTAAAAAAACGGAAGCGGTAGGATTCGAACCCACGGGAGCTTTTGACTCCTCTTGATTTCAAGTCAAGTGCAATAGACCAACTCTGCCACACTTCCAAATGTTTTATAATTATATTTAAGTTTTACAAAATGTCAACAAAAAATAAACCCCTTTCAGGTTGGTAGCCCAAAAGGGGTTTGGTTCGACTCCGCAGAAATAATTTACTAACTTTTATATCTTTTTTTTCTACCCTTTCCAATATTTTTTGCTTTAAATGTTGGTAATATAGAATCACAATTATTACAAATTATTCTAAAATTTGATATTTCGTTATTTTGAGAATTACCATCAATATGATCAGAAACTAAAGGTATTTTTAAACCTTGCCATTCTGATAAATTACACATCATACATTTATGACCATGTTTATGAATTAAATATTTTTTAATTCTTCTTCTTATATGTGCTTCACCGTACTTTACATAATCACCAGATTCTATTTGTTGTATAATTCTATCTATTGTTTCGTTTTCAAATTTTTTTCCTTTGTTCCATGCTACCGAACCTGTCTGCCCACCAGCTTTTGGTGATCTATGTCTTTTGTTTGCATTTGGATTTTTCTTGCAACATTTCATATGAGAAATTAAAGATCCTTTATTTAAAATTAAAAGATCACAATAAACACAATTATTACCATCAAATTTTTCATATGGTTTTCCACATCTTTTGCCATTAATATGTTTATGAAAAGACGATAATGCGATTTTTAATCCACACTTTGGACATTCTTTAGTATTTCTTTTAACATTCATAAAAAAACAACTGGTATAATTAAAATGGAGCCTGAGATCGGGTTCGAACCGATGACCTTCGCTTTACAAAAGCGTTGCTCTACCACTGAGCTACACAGGCATAAATTGGCATCGCTACGGAGAATCGAACTCCGATTACATGGATGAAAACCATGTGTCCTAACCGTTAGACGATAGCGACATTGGTGCAGAATGAGAGAATCGAACTCTCAACTAAAGTTTGGAAAACTCCCGTTTTACCATTAAACTAATTCTGCTGTAAGTTATTTTGTATTTTCAATAAATTTTTTGTTTTTATTCAAATTTTTATCGTCTATGGTAACAATCCCCGATTCGACTTCTCGATGACAGTTAGCACATAACAATATACATTTTTTAGCTTCTTCTAGGAGAGTTTTATATCCTTTTGTTAATCCTTTACCACCAAGCCCATATTCTTTTTCATTTGGGTTTAAATGATGAAAGTCTAATGCTCCTATATATTTTGAATAATTACATAATATACATTTGCCACCAAAAACATTAACTAATTTTTCTTTAACTTTTCTTCTTCTTTTAGAAACATTGTTAGATCTACATTTTTTACATCTATAAGAATTTCTACTTGGTTCTAGAATAAATTCTGTTTCACCGTGATATTTGCATTCTTTAGTAATATATTTTTCTTTCATATATTAATACTTATCTTGGTAGAACACTTTTTACTATACCGTTTTAAATTTAAACTGGAGTGGTTGGGATCGAACCAACGACACTTCGCTTAACAGGCGAACGCAACTACCGCTGTGCTACACTCCAATATAAAATGGTGGGCAGTGCTGGACTCGAACCAGCGAACTCCGAAGAGAGGAGATTTACAGTCTCCGGCAATTGCCGCTATGCGAACTACCCAAAAATTAGCGGGGGTGAGAATCGAACTCACCTAAAGATGCTTATGAGACACCCCAATTCCCAGAATTGTACCCCGCAATAAAAACTTCGTTTGATGAATGGCTGTGAAGACTCTCGAAACACCTTATTAAGCACCATTTCATTTTCGAGGCAATGATCTACAAATAATTTTGTAAACACCAAACAAATTGTTTAGATTTTGCATAATAGTTCTAATTATACTTGAACTATTTTACATTTTCTAATCAAATGGTGGAGATGACGGCATACGATAGCCGTGTCCAATGAACTTTCATTTCACAATTCTTCACATGTTTGGATATTTTCGATATTATAAGGATATCATAGTATATCTACTTTCCTACAAATAGTAACGACATTTGTTATCGTGGATAATTTACTTTTACATTGAAGCTACCCGACAACTCAAACCCCTCTGCAATTCAAAACGGATTTAGAGGATTACCGTTAGGTCTTTAAGCGGCGAGTGCGTAAGACTCTTCTTCAATGCCACCGAGGAACTCGTCAGCGTTGTTGAAGATGTATTCAGCTTCGGCTAAAAGATCAGACATATCATCGTCTGCATTTAGTTTTCAATCGATTTTTTAGAAGGCCATCGATTAACCTTCACATGCATTGTGGAATTAGAATCCAAAGTCGAATCCTTTCATCCCCATAAATTTTTCAAAGATCAGTTATTCGAATATATGTCGAATATTTATTGTGTATTAAACTTACCACCGAATAGTGGATTTGTCAATCAATATCGTTGTAAAATTGAATTTAACCTATCAATTAAAGTTTTAATTGCTTCTTTATAGGTTTCGCTATCAAGATCAAAAACATGAGGCTGAATATCATTCAGTATGTCATGAACTATTTTCCTAACATTAACACCAGAATCTTCTTCATTAGATACGCTTGGGTTATATTTCAATCCTAGTGGATCTCCATCAAGACCAAGTGGATCTTCTTTCCACCCTTTAACAAATTCACTTTCGGAAAAAATCCTAAGGTATAACTCTTCTAATAAAACTTGATCTTTGTTTTTCATTTTTGAATTTCTTCTATGAAAGCTGGCATATTATGACTACCGAAATCTTTCAATATAATTTTAATTGCATTTGCCAATGTTTTATAATTCATTTCGGGATTAATTACATTTATATTTTTTTCAATATAGTCAGCAAGAGTTTGTGCTTCGATCATTTGTTCTTTAGTCAAAGGTTCGTCTTTTGTTTGTTGGGTATAGATGTCTTCTACCAAAGTCTCTAATAAAATATGATCTTTGCTTTTCATAAATTAATGTCCGTAATTATAACCAAAATATGCTTTTCTTCCACTAGTAAGATTTGTTGGAATTTCTTTGTTATCTGCATATCCACAGCATCCCTGATCTTTTATTTTATTATAAAGACTTTCTGTTTTTGGATCTCCAACAAAAGCCATTCTTAAATTGTCAGAATACTCGTCTTTTTCCATGTACTTACGAGCATAAGAAATCGCTTCCTCTCCAAAGGTTTTTATCATATAATGATAATATCCATTATATGTTGAAAGATCTTGATTTGAATCATCTTCTAAATTTCTTGGATCTTCATCTTCTGGAAATTCTTCTCCCATACCAACTTTTGAAAGTTCTTCCATTTCTGGATCATTGGGTTGAAACTTTTCATTTTCTGATAAAGTTTTTAAGTATGCTTCTTCCAATAATTGTTGATCTTTGCTTTTCATTTAAAGATTTGCTAAAAATTTAGATTGATTTTTTAAAATGCGTTCAATTTTTTTATCAAAATAGCTTTTAATATCATCTGTTACATCACCTTCAACTAAACCAGAATGTTCTTGTTTAAATTTAGAAACCATTTCAGATAAATTTTTTTCTATGAAATTATCAATAGTGTTTCCTATGTTTTTAAATTTTTCATTTGAATCTATAATAGAATTAACTGCATTCATTATTTCTTCATATTGTGCTCGACTTTCTTCCGGTGAAAGAATATTATCATCCTCTAAATTTCGAGGATCTTGATCTTCTGGAAACTCTTCTCCCATACCAACTTTTGAAAGCTCTTGCATCTCGGGATCATTTGGTTGAAACTTTTCATCTTCTAATAAAGTTTTTAAGTATGCTTCTTCCAATAATTGTTGATCTTTTGTTTTCATAAATTTATTTATTCAGCAGCGGCTCTTGCGGAGTTAGCCATAGCACCCATACCAGTTTTAACAACTCCTAGATATGCATTATGAAAAATGTTGAGAGCTTCTCCTTCCATATCAGCAAGTTTTAAAATTTGTTCGCGGCCTCTCACTTTCATAGCAGCATCTTGACATTCCGTGCGCACCACTTCACAAATTTGTTTAGCTGATTTTAAATCTCCTTTAGCAACAGCTTGTCTCATCATATCTAATACTTGATCGAATTCTTTTCTTGGTATCAAATCCTCTACTGTAATTTTTTGAGATTGTTCGATTCCTTGAACTGGTTTATCAACATCAGCAGCTTTTGCATTATTTGAACCCAATAAACTAGAAGCTGCTAAAGCAGCAGCAGTTAAAGCACCTTTAAAGTTAATTTTTTCATCTATTAAAATTTCATTGTATGCTTCTTCTAATAAAATTTGATCTTTTGATTTCATTCAAATATACTTACAATAAAAAAATTAAAAACCAGAAAGTTCTTCATTGGCTACCGAGTTGTGATCCCGCTGGACGAAGTTTACTTGTTACCCTCTGCCTAATCGAGTCTGGTTGATAGGTCCGCAACGGTGAGCTTTTTAAGAACAGCACAGCACACTATTCCCGTCCGACTCTATCAAATTTCAAAAATCTTTTTCCGATTTTGTGTTCGTGGATCGTCACCCACCTATTGGATCATCGGGAACCAACTCTTATAAAAACTATATATCTATTTTATAAAAATGTCAACAATTATATGTCTTCGTGGTTTGGTTCATCTGGATAAAAATCATATCTGTCATTATCTATATCAGAATCAACATCAGCATAAATAGCTGATTTAATTTGACTTAATATTTCTTTATCAATTGTTTGCAAATCTAACTTTATATTATCATCTATTGTGGGGTCATATTTCCACACTCCAACAATATCTATTTCTGGATCATCATAAAATGTCCCATGTGGCTCAACGCTTCTGCTTAATTCAACATCATAAGAAGCGGAATAAACATCATCTCCAATTTGGATTTCATCAAGAGTTCTAGTGTTAGAACCACCAGTTCCACCTTTTTGAATTTGAAATCCGGTTCCTAAATTTTCATTTAAAATTTTAGAATATGCTTGTTCCAATAGAATTTGATCTTTGTTTTTCATTTTAATTATTTATCATGAAACATTGCATATTGTAATTTATCTTCACTTAAAGTTACTCTTAACCATTCTTTTGCAATAGATTCTGGATCATTTTTCCATGCACGGAGTCTCATACTTTTCCAAAACCTATCCCACCCCCATAATTTATTTTGGCCTGGTGGATACATGTATACACATATTGCATGACCCCATTTATCAGTGTATATACCTAAAACATTTGCGTCTATTCCCTTTTCCTTTAAAGATTGTGTCATTATTATTGCTTGTGGTAAGCAATCGTTTCCATACTTAAATTGTAGTTTATTACTAACCAATGGTGGATGTGTAACACAACCAAGTAACAAAAAACACAAAAACAATAAAATAAAAAGTCTTCCCATACTAGTTACTTACACCGAATTTTTCACACAGTATATTAACTAAATAATACAAGTCATCTGAAATTTTACTATATTGGTTTACGTATTGTCTGGTATCACTCTCCAGACCATATTCACCGTATGGATCGTTTGGTTCAATATCTTTAGAAAAATCTTCTTGTGGTTGTTTTTCAACTTTATCATCTATTTTTTGTAAAATTAAATTCAATAAAAAAGCATTAACTTTTTGCGTTTTTGTTGATTTTACAAATTCTTCAATATCTGATTTTTTAAATTTTCCTTTTAATTGGAGAAATGGATTTATATATTCTTCGAAACAATATATAGGGAGATATAAATGTGCAACATAAGCACAATCTTTAATCACGTGGTATGCTGATTTGTTTTGAATTGTTATTCCATTTTCTGGATTTTGACTAGCCTTATAAGCTGGCTTATAAAGTTTTGCTAATTTTTCAGTACTATTATCAATTATGATTTCAAGAAATTTCATCGTTTAATAGTTTATTGTATTGTTTTTCTAAGTCAACAAGTTCTTCTTCAAGTTCATTTAAAACCTTTAAAAGACGAGAACATTCTTTTGGATTATTTTTATATGCATCTAAAATTTCATCTGCATCAACTTTTAAACGTTCTTTCATTTCTTCAATCTCTTGGAGATCGGTATATATTCCGTGATCCATATTATCGAATAACTTTCATACCACCTGTTTCAAGATTGGTTACTCTATAAATTCGATCTTCTGGATCTGGATAGTATTTGCTATATTTTGCATGATATGTCTTTACATCCTCCCTTGTTTTAAAAGGAGACAACATAACTTCTTGCCAAACACCGGAGGTGTATATTTTTCGTTCTAGTTTATACATATTAGTCTTTATAGTTTCTATTGATTAGTTTAAACCCCAATGGTCGGCGTGATTCAAATGATCTTGGATAAGAAAATGGACGAACTACTATTCCTTCACCAACTTGTCCACTGTCGTATCTTTGTTTATCTGCCAACTCTTGAAGTTTCTGTAGAGGATTCTGCCACAATTTTATTGTAGATGCAACATCTAATTTTGCAATTAATGGAACAATGTCACATTGAAGTTCATTCTTACAGAATTTTTCCATTGTTTCATAGTCCATGTAATCTGTATCGGTTTTTATTTGGAATACAAATATTCTATTGTCGATAAGTTTCATTGTATTTTTTTGTATTCCATTACCAACTAATTCACCTTGGATTACACCGTTCCAACCTTCGGGTATGTTTAATTTTCTGGCACATCTCCAGAACAATGATTGCTCTGTGTCTTTCTTTGAAAGATTTCTACTACATACTTGAGTGATTGCACCATCTTCAACTACAATCGTAACACTACTACCATCCAGCTTTTGTGTTATTGTGATGTGAGTATCTGCTTCCAAAACCTTTGAAACCAGTTCTGGATCATTTAATCCATTATCCTCATCGGTCTTGGATATTAAATGCGTTGGGAATGATCCTGCGTCTTCACCAGAAAGGTTGGCAGGGGTTTCTTTGATGTATTTAGTAACACCAAGTAGTGTAGTTAAATCTTCTCCAACAACACAAGTAGCTGTGAATTGTGATGGAAATTCTGATAAAGGAATAACAATACCAGATGAGTATTCTCCACGGAGTTTTATATTTTTAACTCTTAATGGTTTATCTGGATTTTTGGGATCAACTAAAAATTCAGACCACGGGAGTTTTGGGACAATACTATCAATGGTAATAAACACAACACTATCTCCTTCTTTATGTATTCCACTTTTAACCACTACTTGCCAACCCAATACCTCGGCAATATCCAAAGAGTCTGCGTTTGGGTGTTTGCGTATGTTTTTGATTATTTCAATTGATGCTAGTTTCATACTGCATCAAAAATATCATTTCAGTCAATGACTGTCAATATGTTTCTTTTTAAAATTTTCAAATTCTTGAATTTCTCTATCAACAATTTTTTGTAAATCTTTTATTTGTAAATTATCTTGATTGGTTTGGATTAAATGCATTATTCCAAAAATTCCAAATGCAATAAAAATAAATGTTAAAACACTAAAAAGTTTGTTCATAATCATACATATTTATTTCAAATTGTAAATATTAAACAGTATATGCTTAATTTTAAAAAATATTTCAAGATGATTAATGAAAGTCCAACCATAATAAGATATGGAACTAGGAATATTCCAATGGATGAATCGGTTATCACTTTTATTATTTCTGAATATGAATTAGACCGTCGAAGATATTTTGATTCTTATATTTTCCAAACAACAAATTCAAAACTTCCAAAACTGTTTCATGTTGATAGTGCATTTAAGATCAAAGATTCTTCATCTCTCACATCACAAACAAAAATAATGTACCACGACAACATGGGACATGTTTTTAATTTAGATATGGGGCTTGATGCAGAAGAAGAATATGTTAGAGGTAGACTTTGGATTGATCCAGAAAATAAAGCAAGAATGTTGGTTTCAATGTGGACACATAGACAAGATTTTGATAGGAAGTTTAAACCTTTTTTTGAAAAATTAATTAAGAAAATTATTCCTAGTGCAACTGAATTTGAGTATGAACATTATCTTTCAAATTCAAAAGGAATAAATTTTGCACCTGACAATACGACCGTAGTAAAACAAACACAGATTGATAAATGGAAAAAAGAAAAAGCAGACCTTGACGCCGAACGTCATCTTGTAACTGGAGTTGAGAGAAACGTGGTAACGTTAAAAATTCAAGATTTGAATAAAAAACTTGGAATCAAAGAAGACCCTTTCGAAGCAATGAAAGCTACCAGAACACAAAAAGCACCATCTTGGATAAATCGAGTTGGGGATTAATGGTGGGAAATATAGGACTCGAACCTATGATAGTCACGATGTAAACGTGATGCTTTAGCCACTAAGCTAATTTCCCATGGTCGGGCATCTCAGTACCGCCCTGAGTGTCTACTGGTCCCAAACCAGTCGGATTACTTTCTTCCTCATGCCCGTAAAAATATATTAGTATATTTTTTTAAAAAAGCAATAAGGGGGTTATTAACGACTTGCTTTTGGTTTTGGTTTTGGTCCTTTTCCAGCTGCTCCAAGTTTAAATGGTTTTGGTGCTGGTTTTGGTGCCGCAGCTGGTTTTGGTGAAGCTGTTGGTGTAGGTGCTGGTGTTGCTGGTGCAGAAAAATCTGGGTTGTCTTTAGCTTTTTCTTTATCTTTTGATTTTCTCCATTCGTCTGTGATTTTATTTTGAACTTCATCACTAACGTTTATTGGTTGTGTTGAACCACCGGAAAGTAATTTTTCCCATTTTTTAGAAGCATCATCAAACTCATAAGTGTTTCCACCAATAGGAACAGAATCGCCACCCTTTGGATTTTCTAATGCTTGTCCTTGTTGTCCTGTTGCGCTTAATCCACCACGACTTTCAATAAATTTATTTAACATTCCAACGAGTTCGTTTTTATCTTCTGGTGAAAGTTTTGTTCCGGCTGGGATTAATCCTAGAGATTCTATGTTTTTTACAGTTTCATCAGCAATTTTAGAAATAATAGATTGCTGTTTACCCATCTGATATGATTTAGTAAATCCTTCTGATCCACCTTGTGTGAAAGCTTTAAGACCTTGCTTTACCGCTCCACCCAAAGCACCAAGTCTTGCTCCAGTTCTGGCTAATACACCAGCTTCATCTAATTGCTCTCTGTTTGATGAGACAACTTGTGCATAGGCTTCAAATAAATTTATATCGTCTTGTTTCATATTATATATTTACACCTTTTTATTTACATTACAATAAAAAATAAGTCTCTGGTGCTCAAGCAAAGACTAAAGAAACTTAGTCAACCTTAATATCTATATTATAGACCTCCGGTTGTTTTACGGGGACGATCACTCGCAATAAACCATCCACGTATGTTGATGTGATGTTTTTAGCATCTGTGTTTTCATTCAAGACAAATGAAAGACTACCTTTACGTTTGCTTATTCCTTTTTTGACATAATAAACGTTTTTCTCATCTTCTTTATCTTCTTTAAGAACATCAATGTTTAAATGTCCATCTCGAACTTTAACATCGATATTATTTTTTCCAACACCAGCAAGAGCAACTTCTACAATGTATTTGTCTGCTCCTCCTTCGGCATTTTTAATCGCCTTTATGTTGTATGGGTAAACGGCATTCTTAACCTCGAATGCTTTTTCCCAATCGGTTACTACTGTGTTTAGCCAATCATCGTTGAACAAAGCGGGTAATTGGCTGAATACCCTCTCTGTGGACGAATAATGTCCAGGTGTGTATGTTGTTATGTTTGTCATATATTTTCTCCTTTTAAGCGAGGTATATGTTTGTCTAGCCTTTGTGAGCACCAGAACTGAAAAATATTTACCTTAACTGGGTAAAAAATTCAAGAAAAATTATTCTTGTGGATTTTTTTTATATCCTCTTTCGATATACAAAAGACGATCATTGATATTGTCTAATTGTTTTTGATAGTTTATCAATAAACCATTATATGCTTTAAGTTGTTCAGTATATGCTACTTGTTGATTAATTATTGCATCTAATTTTGATTGTGTAACTTCAAATCTATTTCTGCTGAATTCGTCTTGCTTTTTATCGTTCTCAAATTGTTTTTCTATATATTTTGAAAAATTTTCTTGGTGTACATAATTGGCCGATAACCAAGTTGTATAATAACCAATGGAAAGAAAAATCAATAACATGAAAATTGGGCGCAAAATTAAGTTTATAAACGACTTATGTTTTGTTTCAAATTGTTCCAAAAAGTCAACTAGATTACCTTTACTGCTCATGATTGTTTGTGTTTAAATAATTATCAAATTTGTATTACAAATAAAAAAAAATATTTGACATTTTTTCAAAAGGAAGCATGATTGGTTGAAACTATGAATATAGACCAAGCCAAACAATCAAAAATCAATCAAGTCTTGAATCTCTATAAGAAGGGATTCTCTAAAACTGAAATCTCGGAAAAGACAGGTGTTCCGAGATCAACGATTTTCGATTGGATCACAGGTAGAAAGAAAACCACTAAAGTAAAAACAACCATCATCGAAGAAGAATCTTCATACGATGAAAACGATAATCCAATTGATATCATAACAGAACAAGAAACAGATATTATAGACGATGTTCCTTTAATTTCAAATTTATCTAAATACGACGAAGAAAAAATCAAAGAATTTATTTCAAACATTAGGTGTGTACAATACCCTGCTCCACCAAAACCAAAAACATACAGTTCTCCAAATAGAATTGCATTGGTTATTGGTGATACACATTTCGGTGTTGAGTGCTGGGACACTCTTAATATCTTTTTGCAAACAGTTGATGAGCTTAAACCAGAAAAGGTTATTTTAAACGGTGATACAGTAGATCTATTGTCTATTAGTAGATATTCAAAAGATCCTAGACATACCCACACTTTGAATGATGAAATTATCGCATACCATAAGTTCTTAAAGATTTTGCACGATATCACAGAACCATATCAAACTGAAATCATAGAGACAAATGGAAACCATTCCGGCAACGGTGTTGAGGGTCGTTGGTGGCGATATATTTCATCAAGTGATGACATTAAGCAACTTCTTTGTATCCCTACAATTGCCGAAGGATTGTCCTATTCAAAGGTATTTCATCCACATGAAAGTTGGTCTAGAATTAAACTAATCGATTCAAATGAAGATGAAGAATCTATTGTTGAACTTCCGGATGGGTTGTTTGTAATGCACGGTGATGTTGTTAGAAAGAATGGTGGATTTTCTGCAAGAGGAACATTCGAGAAGCGTTATGCATCTACTATCACAAACCACACACACCGAATTGGTTCTACGTGTCAGAGAATTCCTAGAATTGGTTCTAGACCGGATCAAATAATTAAAAACTATGAAAATGGTTGTGCATGTAAGTTAAATCCAACTTATGTTTCTGGTGCTAACTGGCAAAATGGATTTTCAATTGTAAACTACTCGGAAGGAATTACTGGCGTTGAAACAGTTGTTGTACACAATAAAAAAGCAACAATTTGTTCACTCGGAAAAACAATAAAGGTTTGTTAATTTTTTCCAAATAAACGAAGAAACCATTCTTTGATTTTTTCAAGAATGGTTTCTTTTTTATCTTCTTCTTCAAGTTTTTTTATAGTCTTGTTTACCTCGACCGATAAAACATCTCTATAATACTTTCCAGAAGAATATTTCATAGAAATTATTTATCTTTATATTTTACACTAAATGGTCTTTTTAATAATTTAAAAATTTTATTTTCTTCTTTTTGTTCCTTTGGTGTATTTTCTTTTTTACTAACAAGATTGTTATATGCCAAAACCAATGAAACAGCAAGAGGATCAAAAACCAATATTATTATTATTGTAAACCACTTAACAACAGTTGAAGTATCAACATTAAACAATTGCGCAACAAATCTTAAAGTTCCAATATCAGTTGATTTCGATTCTTCTGCTTTCAAAAAAATAGTTTCTTGGTTTATCTTGTTAACATCATCGGAAAGTTGTTTTATTCTGTCTTGAGCAGAAGTAATTTCTGAATTTGCTTTATTAATAGCTTCATATGCTTGCTCTCTTGGTAATTTATAATTTCCTGCGGTTTGAACTCTTTGTTCCTGTAACAGTCTAATTTCATTTAAAGTTTCTATTCTTTTTGTTAAATTGTTTATTTCTGTTTGAGCGGTTTGTTTTTTAAGTTCTATTGATTGTTTTTGAACATCGAACATTTCAACCTTCACATGACTTTGTTGATATGCTGATGTTAAAAATCCAAAAATACCAAGAGATGTTATTCCCATTAAAAAAACAACAGCTGTTATCATATAAACCTTTAATAAAAAAGATGTTTTGTTCCAGTGTCTATGAAGATAACTAGCGGCTACTAATTTACCCAGTTCCAATGATCCAGCCATTATACAAACCGAAATAAAAGCACCAGAATATAATGTAGCAAGACCTTGTACTGAAAAATAAGCAGCACATCCAGCGACTATCAAAGCAGAAAAACCTACAATATATTTAAACATATATTATATTTAGTTTTTTTACGTATTAACGACTAATTTCTTCCCAATCCATAGAAGCAAACATACTAGAGCCGTTACTAGTATCGGTAGCAGCTACTAATGTAATTTCAAATGGAGTCTTTGTTAGATTATTTCGTTCAAGTTGAAATTTAAATAAAGCCTCTTTGAGAATATCTAAATTTGGAGAACCTTGATTAGAAGAATTTAGGAACCCACTAGCCAATATTCTACCGCCAGCGTAACTAGTTCCACTTATATTATATTCAATCGCACTATCAATTCCAGCATCTATCCAAGATCCTCCTGATGTAACTCCACTTGCTCTAACTTGCCAGTTATAATCTATACCATTTCCTCTTCCAAGCATGGAAAGAGCGGTTAGAATTACAACAGCATCTAGTCTATCTGGTGACGCTTTTAATCTAATTGAAATAATTGGATAATATGTATTAGTTGCAGCAAATGTTCTTGGAGAAGTAATTGGAATACTAATTGCTTGTTGTAATCCTCTTAGTTCATAACCGCCTTCTGAGATCACAGAAGAACATATTTGTTTCATAGTTGCTGAACCTGCTGTAGCTGCTTTGTTTGTTATTTCGCATCTCAATGGTAAAGATGCGGTTGTAATATAAGTTGAAGCAATTCTGTTGGCATGATGAAACGAATGACAATGAACAAACTTTCCATCGATTACAAATCCACAACGAACCGTTCCTACCCCTAACCATTCAACATCCATCCATAGAATTTGAGCTTTTGTAATATCTAAAGTAAATCCCGAAGGACCAGTTCCATTCAACTTGTCTATGTTCCAATCTGATTTAGGTATAATTGATTCGGTAGAAGGTGATCCATTAACCAAAGATCTTTCAACGAAACTTATAACTCCACCATCTAATTGTAAATAAATTCCATTATCAGCACCATAATAACCAACTCTTTGTCTTAAATTTGTAGAAGAGGGAGCAAAAACAAAAGTGTTTAATATGAGAAGAGATTTACCAGGCTGATAGGCGAATGCTTTTGTGGTTTCTCTGATTACCGAAGAACCAGATAGAGCATTAACCGTTAAATTCATTAATCCTTGATTTTGATTAAATGAATAAGTTCCACCAACTGCTGTTAAAGATGACCAGAGATTGTTGTCTCTATATCTATGAGAAGAATCAAAAAGAGTTAAAGGATTCGATGTTCTCATTCTCCCAAATGCATCAAAATTAGGAGATGCTGCAAAAGTAATAGGAAACCCAGCAGAAGAATCGATAGTTGCGACTATTGGATTTGTAACATTTACATTTAAAGATGATGTAGACGAAACAACAGATACGTTATTGTTATTAATGTCTTTTAGAGAAATGGGATTTAAAACATTAACAGAAGTTATTGGATTTAAAACAGTTATTCCCGTTAATTGATTAGTAATACTAACAGCAGTTAATTGTGTTGGAAAATTTAAAACATTAACAGAAGTTATTGGATTTAAAATGGTAACAGTTCCAGATACAGGAAATGTATTAGATGCTTTTACTGATACTATATTTGTTACATCTACAGAAGATATAGGGTTTGTGTTATATACTTTTAATGCACTTGTGGGTTGATGTACTGCTGCAAAATTTCCTATTCTATCTCCTATTGTAACATCATCATCTTTTGATTCTAAATCTTGTGTTATGACTCTTAATGCACCAGATCCAATGCCCACGTTTACAACATCGGCGTGTAATCCAGTAGTTGAGTCTGCTATGTGTACATTTCCTATGTTAACATCAGAAGCTGATAAACTTATTGATAAATCATCAAAGTTAGTTACATAAGATGCCTGTGCATATAAAGGTCTTGCTGCATTGTTAGCAACATTCAACCAAGAATTATTGTAACCAACATTACAATTTATTGGTGCTGAGGAGACTTCATTTTTAAGCGTGTACATCTGTACACATACTTATTAAGAAACTTACTGTTTAATTGAAACCTGTAACTCTTTCCAAGATTTAAATTTTTCAACTGCTTCTGGACATTCCCATCCAAAAAACCAAAACTTTCCTTTTCTGTATTGTGCAATTTCTAATAAACTGTTTCCGTCTTTGTCAACGTCTTTACTTTCAACCAAATATAAAAACTCTTCGACTAAACCATTGTTATTTTCATCTTTTACATTTAACATATTATTTTAAAGTGTTAATTAACATTAAACCATTTTTTGAAGAAAGTTCAACTAATTTTCCCATATATTTTTGATTTTCATAATTAAATTTAATTATGTCACCGTTTTCCATTTTAATATCTTCATTGACTTGATTATAAGAGTCTGAGTCAAAATAAAAAATATTATTTTCCTTTATTATAAAAGAATCAATTTTTGTCATTATTCAAAACATTAAAACGATCAGCCAGTTTACAGGTACAGTAAATAAAAAAATAGTAGAATATTAAAGAAATAAAACTACCAGAAAAAAGAAACGTAAATATAATAAGTGGGTCTTTTTCTGTGATTTTGTTGATCACAATTGAAGCAAAACCAACAATAGCAATTAACGGTACTATGTATTTAAGACCCATTTCTTTTATATTATTTATTATTCTTGATTCTCTTTTTGAGAATTTTTGAGTTTCTCCGCTTCTTCGTTCATTTCTTTTATTCCACCCAAAATTTCTTCTTCCATCTTTTTTCTTAATTCTACCTTTTCTTCTTCTGTCATATTATAAATATATACAAAAATATATTATTAAATCAATGAAAAAATTAAATCCGTTAATATGGGATTCGAAAGATAAACTTATTCCAAGTATAAAAAACAAGTTAATAGTCATAGCTAACAAAGTTTCAAACGACGTTGCAACAAAAGTTAAAATTAAAAACATATATTTAACCGGTTCATTAGCAACATATAAATGGACACCAGCTAGTGATTTTGATTTACATATTATTGTTGATATTTTAGAAAAACACAATGATAACACATTATCTGAATACTTGGATTTGAGGTGCAAAATTTTTAACTTGGAACACAGCATCTTTATAAAAGGATATAAGGTTGAAGTTAACATGAAAGAACAAGAAGTTTTTTTAAAAGATAAAGCAATTTATGATTTGATAAAAGACGAATGGGTTGTTTTACCAAATCCAGAAACAAGAGATTTGAATGATCCTGATGTTTTAAAACTAACAAAAGAATATCAAGGTAAAATAGATGAACTTATACATTCAAATGGTTCTATTGAAGATGTTGAAATGTTAAAAAAAGAAATCAAAGGGTTAAGAATAGATGGTCTTAAAGAAGAAGGAGAATATTCTGTTGGAAACTTGACGTTTAAAAAATTGAGAAGCACCGAATATATTGGTAAATTATTCGATTATAAAAGAAACCTTATTAACAACCAACTCTCATTGGAGAAATTTAAAGGGTTTTATAAACAAATTTAATAGTACCTTTTGATTTAATTGGGGTTAAATCTTTTTTTGGTTTATTCCAATTTATATTATCAAAATTGGAATCATAAACTTTTTTATCAACAGGTCTTGGTTTGTCTCCCTTTCCAGCACCCATATTACATTTTATTTTCAGTTTTATTATTTTCGTCTTCCAATGCTTTTTTTACAGCCATGTGATATTTTGATGAATCTTCACCATGAGCTTCAATACCAATTATTTCTGAAATCTTTTGCTTTATTTCATTTGATTTTTTCTGATAAGGAGACTGGAGTTGTGAAGCATTTTTGGTTTCTTTATATTTATTATAAATATCTCTTAATTCATTATATAATGGTTTAATCTCCGGATTATTCAAAAGAGAAATCATGTTATTTTTTTCTTTATATTTTGCAATTACTCTTAAAAGATTTGACCCACCAACAACAGCACCAGCAGCAGCAGCAGCAGTCCCAAGACCAGCCACCCAAAACGACATAGCTTCTATAAAATCTTTACCAACGGAAACATCAGCAAAAACAGATTCTTTTAATTCTTCTTCCTCTTTTGTTTTCTTCCCACAACATGGTGTTTTTTTCTTTTTCTTTTTGCATTCATCACAGCAATGTTTTTTGTGTGATTCGTTTAAAACTGAAGAATATGCTTCTTCTAAAGCCATTTGATCTTTTGTTCTCATTTATTATATTTACTTTAATAGTTTACTCAATTCAAGATTTAACTTTATTGCTGCTGCTATACTAACATGAACTAAAAGACCTTCAAATGAAATTTTAAATATTGTATCGTTTAAAACTTCACCAGATTCGTCCATAATTTCTTCAACAGAAACGTCCTTTGCAACAAAAAAATTTTTATTTCTTCTTTGTTTCTGGTTTTCTTTAACTTTCATTCTTTTGTTCCAATCCTGCTTTTTTGACATAAATATATTTATATATATTTGTTTTGGATAAATAGTGTTAATGAATTTAAAGTTATTAATAGAAAACACAATAAAAACTGTTAAGTTTAAAGTTTTAAAATTTGAATCTCTAAACGAATCTTTATGTTGTGATGAATGTAATCAAAATATACTATCGGAAGCAAAATTACAGTTAAGCGAAGAAGAACTTGCTTTTGAACAAGAACTTAAAAAACAATTACCAAAATTAAATTTATTATCAGTTTTAGCTGATTCTAAAACGCTAAAATCTCTTCATGATAAAAGAAGTGGTACGCAATATATTACTGGTGTGTTATATATTGCTCCAGCAGAAGAAGGCGGTGTTGATGTATGTGTTGGTTCTGATGGGTGTTGTAGAATAGGTTGTTTGAATACCGCTGGTGATCCAAGACGACTTGAAGGTAAACTAAAATCAAGAATTAGAAAAGCACAAGAACTACATTTAAAACCAGAATTATTTTTTACTAAATTAAAATCAGATATTGTTTTACTTAAACATTTTGCAGATGAATTTAATTTAAAATTAGCAATCCGTATGAACGGAACATCCGATTACGATTTTGGTGAAAAGATGGAAGATTTCGTTAAAGAGCAAGTTGGAAAAGGTGTTACTTTTTACGATTATACTAAAATAGTCCCTCGATATAAAAAGTATTCTCAAAATAAACTAATACATCAAACTTTTAGTAGAAGCGCATCAAACGAAAAAGCAGCATTAGATATTTTAAAGAACGGTGGAAACGTGGCTTATGTTTTTTATCAAAAAAGTGGTTTATTACCAACACATTATTTGGGATATAAAGTTTTAAATGGAGACGGAAGTGATTTAAGATTCTTGGATGATGATGAAAAACAATTTGATGAAAACGGAAATCCTATTGGTTTAATAGTTGGATTGACAGCTAAGGGATCATTAAGAGGAAGGGGTAGTATTTTCAGAGCAAAAAGAAGGTCAATAATATGGAACAAAAAACAAAAAAATCCAAAATATATTGGATCCAACGAATTTAAAAGAGATTGTATGGATTATTTTGGAGTTTCAAGTTTAAATGATCTTTTAAACAATAGAGATAAATTAAGAGAATATTTGGATTTTCAAAAACCAGACAGTAAATTATTAGAACCAGATGGTGGGTTTGAAATTATAGTTGACGATCTTAAAAAGATTAAACCAGAAGTTTTTAATCCAAATTATGAAGCATCTGATTCTGATTTTAATCAAGAAGTAGAACAACCAGTTGTTCAGAAAGAAATTAATTCCGAATCATTTAAAAATTTCTTCACAGAAGAAACAAAAAAAAGGAGATAAAGTAAAATAATGTTGTCTTTTGAAAAATATTATTTATTAGAATCACCAGAATACGTTAATAGCGTTTATGATAGAACAATGTATGATTTTGTCTATTTCATAGGAGATTCTGATGGTGTTTTTTTAGCACCATACAATACTGAAAGAGAGTCACATTCTTATGTTTTCAAAGAACTTAGGAAAAGAGGTATTATCGATAACACCTATAGTGTTGTATATCCAATAGAAAATAATTCAGATATTGTTGTTTTAGGAAATCCAAAAATAATTGATTTTAATTATTCTGGAATCATTTTACCAAAACAAGAAGATGTTGATTCTACGTATATATCATATTGGACGAAAGAATCTTTTTTGAAATTAAATGATATTATTTTACCTTACGTAAAAAAACATATGTCAGCACCATACGCAATGGAATATGTTAAAAAAGGAACTCAGTTGGACGATGATGGTCCAAAGACAGAAGTAATAAGAGTAAAATAATCTTGACTGTTTTTAAGTGTTTATGTATTTTTTATACATGAACATATTTGTACTTGATAAAAATCCAAAACTTGCGGCTCAACAACATAATGATAAGCATTGTATTAAAATGATTTTAGAACACACGCAAATGCTTTCTACTGCTATTCGTGTTCATTCAAACGATACTGTTGATGGTGTTTATAAGAAAGCACACTTGAATCATCCTTGTAGCATTTGGACACGAAAAAGTAGATCAAATTTCTTATGGCTTTGTGAAATGACAGAAGAACTATTCCAAGAATATACACGTCGTTATGGAAAACAACATAAAACATATCCTATTTTTCAGCTATGCAGGAATCATGCCAACCTTATTCCAGATGGTGAAATGACAGAGTTTGCACAAGCAATGCCACTTGAGTATAAAAATCCAGACGCTGTTACAGCATATAGAACATACTATATAAAAGATAAAAAAGAATTCTCTACTTGGAAACTAGGAAATACTCCCAATTGGTGGATTGTTTAAGTCTTTACCATATTCTGCTCTTTGACTCCAAAGAGACATCATATGTTCATCATCATATATCATACTCTTATATGGTTCGTCCCAATCTTCTGAAATAGTCCAACCAAGTTTTTCCAACTGCTCCTCCAAACAAACACAATATATTGATAGCGCATGTTCATCTATAGATTCTTGATGGTTTTTGAAATTTTCTGGATCGAGATTATTCAATGCTTCTTCTAAAGCAAGCTCATAAGAAAGAGAATTCAATTCTATCTTTTTATTTGGATCTT